>VSKX01039203.1_pt1 | contig 14751 bp, 14 predicted proteins | sample 4799481 | NCBI WGS metagenome assembly VSKX01 (sample SAMN12179537, study PRJNA552185) | sponge metagenome | biome: deep-sea hydrothermal plumes; feature: spots directly above weak diffusing fluid; material: sea water; isolation source: sponge from the Swan site of a hydrothermal vent ...
CCCCCCACACACACACACACTCACCAGCCAGTATTTTTAGCCCGTGCATTGAATCGGTAAGACCAGTAAGTGTACGCTCCAGTCAGGTCAGGATAGAGGTGACGGAAAGTATCCACAAACCCTGTCTCCAGAAGCTCAGTGAAGTCCTGTCTCTCTTCAGGAGTAAAGCCAGCAGTCTTTGTATTGTTCTTAGGATTCTTCAGGTCTGCAACAACCAGCAGCAGGTCACAGTAGCCGTGTTGGTGCATGTGTATTTTAAAGTACCTATTTGTAAGTGAGCCACATTTAAGTCTCCACTCAGAATCACTGGTTTCTTGAGATCTAGCTGCTTCATGTAATCTCTAAGTGCCACACTCCACTCTTGCTTGTAGGCTAGTCGCTTCAGACCATCACCAGCATTGGGCACATCTACAACACACAACAGGAAGTGAGTGGGCATGACAATGGGTGTGGTTTGGACACTCACAGGAAGCGAGGAAGTAGAAGTGGTCGTACTCTGCTGTGATGATTCTTCCCTCACAATCAAACTTTTCTATTCCTAGTCCTTTGACGACAGAGAGAGGCATTTCTTTAGTGTAGAGTCTGTAGGATACAGACTATGGTCAAATTAATTTGAGTTGAGTACAGAAAGTAGGTAAAGAGTGGTTCAAAATACAGCTAACTCTTCTGACTGGTAGGTCAGTTTGAGGAAATACAGAAGAGCTGTTTAATTTACAAGACTATTAATTTTGTTCAAGAAGTAGAATAAATGGTATGGCCATGTTATAACATTAAAACGAGGGCTCATAATTATACTGCTCACCCCACACCACTGTAGCCTTTCTTCTCAGCCGAGTGCCAGTAATTGTGGTAGCCAGGAATGTCTAGTTGGCCCTAAGAGAAGGGGGATGAAGATGTCTGGTAGTGAGTGGTGTTGGCTTACCGGGAGCTCCTTCTCGATGCATTTGGTCTCTTGTACACAGAATATGTCTGGGTCTTCTCTAGTGATGTATTCAAGACCCCCATTCTATAGTGGTGGTAAAAACACATGAATTTTGATAAATGTCGACTAGTCACAGAACTCTAATCTCAACACATCATCGGAAGGCCTTTCAAGCAAGGGGCTACTGAATGCATACTTTAGTCTTGAAATTGGACAACCAAAACAAAAGTTTAAGAACAAAAGCCTTGCATTTTGTCAAATTCAGTGAATTTTGAGCCATCCCAAACTCTGACATAGTTTGAAAGGCCTTTTAAAGAGCTAGCACACTTTATTGGACAATTTAAACATAAGTTATAAGCTTTTAAAGGGAGCTACCGAAATACATACACACAATGCTTTGACTGTCTAATTTAAAATTGTACTCGTGATGAACTGTTCATTTGGATAGAGCACATTCGTTACCTTAATCCAAGCCCTGATGCCATTGACGTTCCAGGAGCTCAGTTTCTTTGTCCATGGTCTGTGCACATGCGTGAAGTTAATAGCAAGTTCATAGTTGACAGGTCTCATGATACCTAGAGTCTTTAGTACAGCCCAGCTCAGTCCACTTGACTCCGTCCCAGTCTGTTTTGTTCTTATTATCCTTTGCCTTGCTCACAGCTCCTCCGTCAGTGCTATCTTTCGTCTTCGCTTTCTTAGTAGCGGGCGGTGCCAGCTGTGGGAGTGTACATGTGTGTGTGTGTGTGTGTGGATGCAGTGTACCTGTACCTACCAATTCACTGGAAGAGTTCTCTTCCAGAGCAGCAAGGTCATTCTACATGTGTGTATGTGTGTGATTATGCATCGGAAAAAACACACGAGAATAGGGCGAGTATGTTAGCATTAATACACTATTTTATATGTACTTAACCCAACCCCCAGCCCACAACTGATTATTATATTTTGCTATACATACTGTCCCTAGGTCAAGTAAGAAAAACAGTGATATATAGCATACAAACACATTAACACATTACTTAAATGGTTGTGGCTGGTGGGGTGAAAACTGTGTACAGTCTATTGTAAGCCACCTTTCTCTTTCTTCCTTTAGACATGACTTGACGTACAAACAGTGAGAGACCTCTCAGCAAGAACAAGGAAGTAGATCTAGACCACATGGCACATAGGGGAAAAACCGCTACAACACTAGATAAAGGGAAAGTCCCCATCATATCTGCTGACGGTGCAAACATGGATCTGGAGCCAGAGCTAGAGATCAACTGGTACTTGTTGTGGCTCATCTTAGGAACAGTAGTGCTCACCAAGCTCCTCAGAGCTGGAAACCCTAAGATATGTAAAACAGTGAGTTCAATTTACCTTTCACAAAAAGGCTGGCTAGACACTAAAGTCCTACTATACTGTACTCACTACTGAGAGAGTATTAGTGTTGTTTGTCTCCCCTAGCTAACTCTGTGGTGGGTATCAGAGCCAGTGGAGCTGGTTAACTTGAGAAGGGAAGTGTCGAGAATGAGACAGCAGTTGCAACGCATAAACATGATGGTAAGGATCTGACTCGACTAGCTTTCAGCTTACTTCTATGGCGGTATTTTAGTGCCAAAAGTAAAGGGGGTATATTGTAATTTCATGTGACACACTTGTAATTTCATGTGACACTTCATGTGACACACTTTCTTCAAGTGATTAATGTGACACACTTTCTTGAAGAAAGTGTGTCCGATGAAATTAGAATATACCCCTCAAAAAAGTATACCCCCCTTTACTTTGGGCACTAAAATACCGCCATACACTTCAGAGGCTCGTTAGCCACAAAAGTGGTAAAAACCTAATAGGGTTTCTAAAAAAAAAAAAACATCTTCACTCATTTCACTCTAGACTAGACTGACGTTCGAACGTTCCTCTATACAGGACAATTTTGCTGACCACGCTCGACTACAGAGGAGAATTATTCAGCTAGAACAGGGGCTTCAGGTGAAAGGTGGGCCCCACTTCACCTACTGTACATGATAACTTGTCTTTATCCCCCAGAGAAGGGACACAATACCAATCTAAAGTGGCTTGGTACTCTGTTGGGTGGCTGTCTCACATTCCTCACTGTGAGTGACTAATACTGTGTGTGTGTGTGTAGTGTGTGTCGCCCTCAGCTGGTGGTTCGTGTTGGTGTGGTGGTGTACCATCGCAAGGTACCTGTTGCTACAGTCCCTACTGAACTGTTCTACCCACTCTCCTCAATCTTGGCACTGCCCACTGGAATACTAGGTTGACTGTGTGTATAATTATATAAATTATACCGTACGTACATGACATTTCATTTTCGTGCATAAGATTTGCGCTTTTTGTAAAAGTAAATGTGGCTACGATATTGTATGTGTATGTGGCTAGCAAGTGTGTTGTGTGTCAAGCCTGCATGTGTTCTATTCTACAGGTGCTATTGGATGTCCACTGTGGGGCGTGGCCTGCTCCCATTTCATTGACACTATCATATACTCTCTAAACATGGCATAGTCTCATTTTTGCGAAGAATAATTAGCTATAATTAATAGGCAAAGATTTATATAAAATAATAATTTTAATACCGCAATGCTAATAATTCATGCTGTATAGAAAGACACAGTGGCAAAGGTGAACTAGTTAGTAACAGCGTGAGAGCGCTAGTGGTAAAGTCAGTCATCTTCATCGGAGGATTCAACAAACCTATCGTCCAAAAGTGGAGAAGTCTCTTTCGAGTGTTTCTTAAGCATTGCCACAGAGTTGGCCACAGTGTAGTCATCAGATTCAGACTCACTGGACAGGATCAAATTGAACGCCTCGTTGTTCAGTTTGCTCGTGTCGCTGCTCGCGTTTAACGATGAAGCCGAAGGTTTTTCGCTCAATGCTCCATCAGGAGAAATGGCAGGTAGGGGAGGAATAAATGACTCTAGCGGGTTCTTTCGTGGACGACCTCGGGGTTTTTTTACGACAGGTTCTCCTGGATTCTTTTTAGGCTGGCCTCGAGGGCGTTTCTTAGTCGAGTCGGCTGGTAGAGGATGCTTCCTGGGTCGACCACGTGCCTTTTTCACTGATGTAGTCTCCTTGACTTCAAGTGGAGCATCTACAGACTCAGGCGGTGGTTGTTCTTTTTCTATCGGAAGTGGCGATTTAACTTCCTTTGGAGTGACTGCGACTTTTTTGGGGCGTCCACGACCACGTTTGACAGCGTTTGGATCTGGTGTAGTCTCCTCGACTTCAGGTGGAGCATCTACAGACTCAGGCAATGGTTGTTCTTTCTCTATCGGAGGTGGTGGTTTAATTTCCTTTAGAGTGACTGCGACTTTTTGGGGGAGTCCACGACCACGTTTGACAGCATTTGGATCTGGTGTAGTCTCCTCGACTTCAGGTGGAGCATCTACAGACTCAGACGATGGTTGTTCTTTCTCTATCGGAGGTGGCAGTTTAACTTCCTTTGGAGTGACCGGGACTTTTTTGGGGCGTCCACGACCACGTTTGACAGCGTTTGGATCTGGAAGAGGATATTTTCTCGGTCTGCCCAACTTTTTCTTAGCTGGTTTTCCGAGAGTTGGCTGGAATTCCACCCCTCCACTAGACAACGGTTGAACAAGAGGAGTCTGAAACAGAAAATAAACATGTTAAAAATCACACAAGTTGACAACCACAAGATCATGATTACCTCTGCCTTCGTATCCTGACTGATTCCAGTGGAGACAGGGATTTGAGCAATGTTCACTTGAGCTGGCTCGGGAACTACTTCAGAGGGAGGTACAAGCATCACCATGGTAACACCGAGAGTGGCACTTTCTGTCGTTATAGGCTCGGCCAGCCCCATCTCCGTGGCAACGAGCTCCAAGGGCAGTGTCTTGGCTGTAGGAGGCCGTCCTTTTTTCCGCTTTATTTTAGGGGCATCGTCTAGTGGAGCTGGAGGCAGCGGGTGCTTTCGTGGGCGCCCACGGCTTTTCTTTACAATAGGGCTGGGTGAGGTGGAAACAATGGGTGAGATGGGTAGTGCTAGTGGAAGAGGTGGTGCCGGTGAGGCAACGTCCTCAACAGGATCTATAGACACGACAACGTCAACAACAGGCGGCTCGCTACGATGCTCCATTTCTAGAGCTCCGCGTATCTCAGTGAGCATGGCCACGTTTGCCGCCAACAGCATTTTTTGAGGTCTCCCTCGCTTTCTCTTGGACGGCACAATGGGGACAGGAACACTTGCTACAGTAGCATCACTTGTTTCAGGATCCATCATAGCTAGCTAGCTAGCCGGCCAGCTAGCTATAATAAAGTCAGTCTTTTTGTAAAGTTCTAGCGCACCACTTTTCAATAGCGGGTTGTGTGACTATCACGTGATACAATTTTTCACATTTACTTTGCACATGCGCATTGCACATACAATAATAATTTTTACGACAATACTATTTCTTCGATGTCATCAGGTTCAGTCATAGCCTCTGTCTTGGGTCTCAATGGCAACAGTGAAGAGCTGCTGGTAGGCCCAAACACCATGCTCTTATTGTGAAGGGACTCGTTCTGCTTTAAACTAACACGTTTCTCCCATGGGTAGTCTTTAGCTCCACTAGACGACCCAGTTTCAAATACAGAGAACGATTCTTTTCTTCCTTCGTTCAATTTGGTGGTTTTTTCGTTGTCAACACCAAAGATAGTGTTCGAGTTTGTGGGTGTCGTTGCTCCTCCCCTAGCTCGCCGTCCAAACGCTGGTTTGTAGCTTTGATTAGCAACAGTAGTGGAATTCTTGTTCGATAACTTTGGATCACTCACTAGTGTTCCAGAGCTTTTACCTGATATTTTCCGCTTCCCAAACGGATCGTCCTCTGTAAAAAATGCTGGTTTGCCTCTGTGCAGATTATTAGTGGTACTGCCTTGCCAGGATTGAATAGAAGAGGAGCTGTTTTGTCCTGAGTGAGTTGTTCTAACAGGTTCAATGGTTGTCTCGCTGCTCAATGTAGGATCACTGCTCGTGTCAATAGCCATTAGTCTAGCCAATAATAGCTTCTTCTTTTCCGCTTCTTTTTCTTGAGGGGTGGGTCCAGCAGGTGGTTTATCGATGCTCTTGAGTCGAGTTAAAGCTGACTGTTCCATAGTACCACTATCCAAAGGCTTTTGTGAGAGCTCAGCAGCAGTGGTGTGCAATACGGTAGTAACTGGCTGGCTAGCAGGTGGCTCTTTTTTACTGTCTAGTTCTCGTAATTTTGAAAGTAGAATGTTCTTTCGTTGTGTTTCCTCATTTTGAGGGATTTGTTGTTTTGGGGGAGAAGGAAATGTCACGGTATCTTGTGATGCATTAACAGGAGATGTCACAGCGAACATTTTAGGGGGATGATCAACGGTTGCTGGAGGAGATTTAGGTACTTGAGTGTATTGTACTTCTACTCGAGGGGGAAGGGGGTCAGTTTGTGTGGTACGCGTTTCGTGAGTGGGAGTGGGAGAGGTGTGAGTCTGTGAGGAAGATGATTGGATGGTTTTCTTGGTGTGTAGAGATACATTCTTGCTTGGAGGACAAGCGAGTTCAGTTTGTGAGAACTTGTCTTCAGTTTCATCAAGCTGGAGTGGGATGGAGTTGTTCAGAGTGCCTCTGCCCATTCTCTGACTGTACATGTTCATCACATCCCTCTCCTTGGCTCTCTCCTGCAAGCGGGAGACACAGACGTCTACAAAAATGTACATAGTAAGCAAATGTGTACAAAATGTGGAAACCATGGAAACTGACAGGAAAGACGATTCACAACTTTAGTTTAGACGCTTCGATTCTGTGTGTGCATGAGCTCTTTTAGATGGTGTAATAAAAACAAGGGTGAAAAATCAGTCCAAAACCGTGGTGGGTGAAAATAACAAATTGAGCCGTTTTGTGGGCTTTCAACAAAAAACAAAAGTTATGGCCTGTCAAAGATGTGCTTTAAGTGTTCTCTCATATAGCTAGTGTGACTGCCAACTACTGTATACCTTTAAATGAGAGAATAGTTTATCAGCTCTCTCCTTTGATGCTTCAAGGTTTTGAGACAAGGCTTTGTTCTTCACCATTAGCGCTCTGACTTCCTGGCCATGGGTTTTGTGGAGCATCTCAATTCCTTTCTCCAGCTCCTGCAGACAGAGATAACCATATATAGCTCGGTTTACTATATTCCATGTACAAACAACACATAATTGTGCAGTTACAAACATGGTATCATTGAGCACAAGTGGAAAGTTATCACTTGTTTTACCCTCAATTTTTTATCCTTGTGGTGAATTTGTTCATTGGCTTGTTGTAGTTGAAGAGTGAGTGACTCTCGTTCCAGTAGATTCTTTTGTTTTGCCACTTGCTCCAATCTCTTGCCTCGGTTCTTGAGTCTCTGTATTTCATCATGTAGACTGCTCACTTTGTCCTTCTGTGTCGAGGAGAGCTCGTTACTGCGCTTAAGCTGCTCCTTCATCACCCGCATCTGTAACACAAACAACACATACACACAATTTAAAATATCATTGCTATAGTGTGAAATATGCATTCACCTCCTCAGAGTGTCTGGCTAGTATTTGTGGCAGCTCCCCTTCTTGTGTTGTGACTCTGTTCAGCTCTCTCTCCTGACGTACTTGCAGTCGAGTTAATAACTTGTTCTCTTTCCTAGCGTCCGTGAGTTCTCTCTGACAGTCAGTGAGCTGGTTCTGTAGCTTCTTGATACTGTGCAGTTTGGCCGAGAGCTCTCGATCGCGAGGAGAGAAAGGTGTTTTCTTAGTACCAACTCCTTCCGACATTATTCTGCCCTTTCCTACAAGAGGGTGGTTCATTGAGGCAATGCTGCTAATGCAATACAACATACCTTGTCTAAAGTTACGCCTGGTTGTTGGATTGTAGTGACTTCTAATCTTCCTCTGACCTGGGTCTGTCCTGGTAACAGTCTGGGGAGGTCTCTGGGGTGTGAAAGCCACTTCTGTAACCAGTGTAGGCTTTGAGGAACCGCCCTTAGAAGAATCATCCTCTTCAAAATCCTCAGAGTAGTCGCTCAAACTCGAAGGAGACTCCATAACATTTACAATATTAAATGGCTTTATCTTTTCTCGATGGCAATGTTTTGTTGTCATGGAGACACCCACATCATAAATTATAATTATAATCATAGCTCTATAGGGAAGTATAGGCAACTATCAATGTTCATTGTTCCATGTCTTCTTCAAAGTTCTGCATATCTTCAATGGAGATGTTTCCACAATAGTCTTCTTCAGTTTGATGCACACTGTCAGTTTGCTGTTGAGGCTCTGTTTTGAAGGGTGGTCTTTGTGTAGTAGTAGAGTCTTTCATGGCCCCTACGTGTCCACGCTGCTTTCGACTCTCATGGAAATACTGAGAGGGATGCTCTAAACTAAACGGAGCTGACTCAATCTGAAGGGGTGGTGAAGGAATATTTAATACTAGATCTACTCACGGCATGTGTTATTTCATAGTATTTTTGACAGGCCAGTTGGTAGTGGTTGTCCTTGAGGTAGCTAGTCACAGCAGTGACTCCTTTTTGTGACACACCGTGAGCAGTGAGCATCTGGCGAACGTGAGACTCGTCCCAGTGGCGAAAGGGACACCCTACATACACAGTATACGCACATACAGGCAGAGTGTATGGCACTACATACCATGATGGTCTCCCTGGCCTGGGTTGTTGGAGAGAATTATTTTAAGGCAGCTGTAAGGAGTGTAGTTGGCTCTCTTGCCCTCCTTGCCATAACTGTGTCTCACATTGTAGGCATACTGCTTCTCAAACTGCACCGGCAAACCATTTCAAATTAGACACTGGCGTCAAATTGATGATTAATTTTATAATAGTATCCAAGTACTAGTGAAAGTGGATACTCACTTTCTCTGGTTCAATTTTCTTAACAAACTCTGACCTCCAAAAAGCCATGGCCTGGTCTAATGTGAGCCCTATGCTCTTAAGAAACAGGCCATACTGTAACCGTCCAAAGTGCTTGAGATGATGTTCCTTACGCAGGCTCTCGTGCAAGTTCCTCATACAGGGAGGGAAGGACTGCTTACACACCTGGAACAGCACAAATACAGCCACAGCACAAAAGTATTACTGATGCAGATTTGATCAATATAAGTACAACAATACACAAACGAGTCAACACACTCACAGTGTCAATCTGGGCCAGTGAGAAGCTTCCCTGGAGTTTCTCCCCTGCATTAGAAAAGTCTTCACCCAGGTAGCGGTGCTTAATGGTCTTCAGCATCGGTGCAATCCTCTCATCATCATCCACCATTGGCAAGTGATTCCTGGTCTTCTGCAGGAGGAAGAGTGGGTATAGAACACACATACCACTACACCTTACCACTAGCTCTTCAGAGAGTCTCTGTCTGAACTTGTTGCAGACTAAACGTGTAATCATGTCTTCATTGTTGAAAGGAATGTAAACTGCACCCTGAGGAATTGAACTATGATGCAAACACACCATTTGAAAGGCCTTCCGAAGAGCTACTGAATGCATACTTAAGTTTCAAAATTGGATAAACCAAACTCAACTTATGGTCTCTCAAAAGAATATGTGCGTGATACTTACACTTTTAACCACCACTTGTCTGCTATGTACCAAGTCCAGTGTATCTGTAAAAGGCACTATATAGAACTTCTCAGGACTCTCGAGATAGAAACTCAGATGGTGGTCTGTCAACTACACGATACAACAAATCACTGTAACTCGCTACGCTATAACGCTATACTCACTCACTTCACAATCCTCACGATTGACAATGTTAAAGTCAAAATCAGCTTTGTAGTAGCTGAAGAAGTCTTCACGATCGGAGCGATGTAATAATTTTTTGAATCTCACTCTCAGTAGCTCAGTCTCTAATCCCAGAAACCAGCGTCTCATCTCCTCTCTACAGAGAGAGAGAGATAAATTGATTGAGGGGGGGGGGGGGGGTACTTACAATAGTATAGTGTACTAACTTACGTTCTGCAGTAAGCTAGTCGAAGTATGTAGTGGGAGAGATGGTCTCTCCTTCTCTCGGACATTGCTTTGGCAACAGTATCCTTTGTAGTTTCATCTGTAATGCGCTGCAAATACAAATACAGCAAATTAGCGATTTACAACACTGGGTTTAATACTGACAGTTAATGACATGTCTTTAAGTGGTCCGACTTTCACTTCGTTCAAGTAATCTTCATCTCCTTTGTGCTTTCCCTCTCTTGAGTTTCTCTGACGAATGTTGTCTAGTTTCTGAAGCACTGAAACAATACACAGCATGCATACAGTGTGTCAACGCAGTGCTAGTGATGGAGAAAGGGGTGCATTAATTAATTAAATAGCAACTAAACTTACTCTTGAGTCTGCATTCTGCGAGCTCCTCAAACTCCTTCAGACTAACAGTATCAGTGGGTGGACTCTTGTACAGTTGCAGAATCGTAGGATAGACTCGTACGCCTAGATGAGGGTTGATTTTCGTTTTGAACTCCATCCTAAAACTTCATTTAACTGGTAGGTAGGAATCGTCAATCGTTTATCTCGGACCGAACTTTCTCCATTGTATAAAACACTACACAGCTAGCTACACTACACAGCTATATGACGTAGCCATGTAGCGCCAGTGAGCCCAGCTGTGTTGATAAGTGATGCCCAGTCTTTCCTGAGATACCACACACCCTGTGACCTGGCCGCTCTCATTTTGGCCTTGCTGAGTTTCTGTGAGTTAGGATGGAGTATAATAGCAGAGGACAAGCAAGGAGTTCTCCGACAGACTAGACTGTGAGGCAGGATAACTACTCTCAGCCCATCCAACTTGTTTTCAGCACATGTGCCCAGTACAGCCTCGCTTGAAGCATCGGTAGCTGACCAGCGAACGTCACAGGCATCCAGTGCATAGTTTACTTTGATTTGATCGTCTAGTGAAACGTTTTTAGTGTCTGCAAGGGTTTCCCAAAGCAATTCTGCAGAGGACAAAAAATGTAAGTAATTACTAACAATTAGTACAATGACCTGCCTGTTTTGTGTGTGTGTCTGAAGAGTGCCACACCCATACAGAAGGTCACGCCCCATTTCTTTCCCAATGGAAACGGAAAAGTGCCGGCAGATCCAACAATGTCAACATCACCATACGAGTCAAATAGGTCAGTTGGGTTCTTGATCAAAATGGCGTCTGTGTCGAATATGGCAATATCGTATCCCCAGTGGCTAATGAGTCGATACACTGTCGTGCGAATGATCCAAATGTGAGATTGAGGAGTCAGCATTTCCCTATCCGCAGACACAATCGTTTTTTTATCAACGTACACTGAAGTTATACCTCGCTCCTCCAGTAAAGTGTGTAAGTCAGGATCCAGCGCAATTACCAGAACGTTATCCAGGGGGCGAGGTAACTTAACGAGGGAGGCTATGAGCCAATTGAACAGGACCGACTTGAATTGACCATCGCTAACAACCATATTGAGTCTGGTTGAGGACATAGTGTGTAGTGCTGCTTGCAGTGGGGGTATCCAGGGCCCAGCAGTCAGTACATCATCTCTCACAGCTTCACCATGAGGGAAACTAATGTCAATATTGGCAACCGAGGAGGTGCTGGTGGTAGATTGACGGGCCGGGGGGACAGCTGTAGATGCTCGGGAGTTTTTTTGCAGTTGCTGTGCTCGTTTTAGACGGCCAGATAGAACAAGAGTGACAATTAGAGCGACAAACAGAAGAGAGTAGTAGAGACAACGTCGAGGATTGGGCTTGCTTGGCAGCATCTGGCACGCTGCTGGCCACACAGTCAGACAGTCATTTGGAGCATAGAGTCAGAGAAATTGTAGCAGTCTTCTTACATTTAGATAGCTAGCTGTACTGCACTGTCTGCTGGTATTCGGCCAAGCAAGCCAAACAGAAAAATGACTGTTCAGTTCAAAGTTGAAGACAGAGAAGACTTTATTATTTTTAGGTAAAGATCAGTAGTTCCAGAAACAGCTCAAGCTCTTTCTGTGTCTGCTCAGCTAGCTGTAATGAATGCTTCAGAACTGCTAACTGGGCTGGTGAAGAAATGGTTTATTTTGGGTATTGTCACAGTCATAGCTCTGGCTAAACTTCAGCCGCTCATTGGAGTCAAAGGAGGTTAGATCACAGAGTTACACAGCACACTATGTGTATGTTCTACTCACAGGTCCCTTACGACCAGAGTACACAGTTAAATATTTTGCTGTGTCTCTGGTATTCTTCAACAGTGGTCTGTCACTCAAAACAGAGGTAATTATCGTAAATGTTCTAATTATAGCACCAGCTTTGGTTAGGAAGCCCTCTTTTATAACCCTATCAAGTAGGACCTCACTATAACGAACACTACGGGATGGTGAGGTGTTCGGTAAACCATCAGCATTTCGCCGTCTGTGCAGGGCATATTGGGAGTTGCATGCCCTCTCGCCGCCTTCGGCGGCTCGATACGCCCTTGGTTATAGTGAGGTCCTACTGTAATTATAAAATCATGTTATTTTTTACTAGTGCTATAATTAGAAAAAGTTTACGGTAGCACCATGCAGACTCTCTGTTAGATATGACATGTCGTCGTTCCTTCAGGAGTTAACCAAAGCTTTTGGTCAAATTAGACTCCACCTGTTCATACAATCCTTCACCCTCGTTTTCATACCCATTGCCATGACAGTACTCGTTAAGGTTCTTGCTCTGTTAGAATTTATTGACAAGCCGTTCCTGGACGGGTAAGGGAGACCACTGTATGCTCTGTGTGTGTAGTGTGTGTGTGTGTGCGTAGTTTCCTTGTGGTCGGCTGTATGCCTCCTCCTGTCTCCTCTGCCGTTATACTCACTAAGGCAGTCGGTGGAAACGATGCTGTGGCTGTCTTCAACTCAGCCTTTGGCAGCTTTTTGGTGAGTCTGTATCCATGCAGTACTGATCGAATGATTACTGGACGCTTTAGAATAATGGCATTATTATGCTTTAGCTACTATTTTGTACAGCACTTGACGGTAGAGCTAGACCAATATCTATCTGTCAGTTGTTGCAAGGCTGATGATGATTATGATTATGTTCATTGCAGGGTGTATTTGTGACTCCTCTTCTACTGCTGTATCTGGTAAACCTGTGTGTGTGTGTGTGTGTGCGTGTGTGAGTTGTGTTGACTTGACTGTGTCTCAGGTAGGGACCACGGCAAGCGTCCCGTTCGTCTCTGTGTTTGCTCAGCTCTCTTCCACTGTGGTGCTGCCCCTCCTACTAGGACAGGTACCGCCATCCCTCGGTGTGATATAACCAAGTGCCTATAAAGAAGAGAGGGCATGCAATAGTAAATTCCCACGAAAGTCTAGATATCTGCTAGTAGTGATAGCTAAACTGGTAGCTAAATATAGTATATGCTGCTTTTTTGTGCTTGAACTTTGCTAGGTACACTAGTATGATACTGAGTTGCACACCCTCTTCCTCATTGTTCTCAGGTGGTAAGGAGGGCTGTGAAGACCTGGCTCGAGGAAAAGTCCCCTCCATTTGGTACCATCAGCAGCTGTGTACTCCTTTTCATTATCTACACTACCTTCTGTGACACTTTTGGTAGTAAGTTTGAGAGCCCACAGTTGAATTGTCTAATTTTGAAACTAAAGTGGTAGCTCTTTGAGAGGGCTTTCTAATGATGTGTTTGTTCTACCTATGTATGTTGGCTTACAAAACCATCAAACCAAAGCCCATGTTTTTTTTTCTAATGAGGGTGTTGTGATAGTGCTGTTTTAATTGCCAGTGTGCATGATTTCCCAATTAATGTAGATTCTAGTACTGATTTTGCTGTCAGCAGTGTTGTGAAGGTGATAGTACTAGGTGAGGACTGGCTACTGTTATATATCAGTCTCTGCTCTGTTACAATCCCTCTCTCCCTTTCTCTCTCTCTCTTCTAGTGATTGCTTGTCAAGTTGCCTTCTTGTCCCTGGCCTATGCTGTCACTACTCTGTAAGCCCACACGCAGACACTCCACACACACTACGCACACTCCACACACTCTATTACAGGCTGGGAATATTTAGTCGGGCAGACATTGTTGCTGTCTTATTCTGCTCCACTCATAAATCCCTCACATTAGGTTTGTAAATTAGTACTGTGTACATTGCATTACTGAATGTACCCAACATACATGTATGCAGGTATTCCTATGTTGAAGATAGTGTTTGAGGGGTCTGCTGCCTTGAGCTCTCTCTCCCTCCCTCTCCTTGTCTATCATCCCACTCAGATCTTACTGGGGAGTAGCCTGGTACCAAGGCTACAGAGTTGGCTCAGAGTTGCTACACCCACTGCCTCCTCTAGGGCATCTTCTGTTGATTCACTCCCAGCTTGACACTCTATCATACATGTACCCCTGTGCGTTATAGTCGTTTATATGAGCACTGGGTTTTTTGACACCACTTATCATGAAACTTTTATAAAAAATTACAAAATTCATGTCAGTACGGGCAGCAAAAGACTATAGTTACAAAATGTTCATGGAAGGGGGTGGGTGGCTACTTCTTGTGCAGCACCAGCTGGTCATGAACTTTGTTGTCGGTGTCCCTCACAAACTGAAACAGTAGAGTTGTAGCATTGGCAGTGAACCACGAGTAGCCCCAGTGCTATGTGTGAAGAAACATTAATTAATATTGTGCTAGAGTACACGACTCACTTCCACATCCACCACTTCCATGTAGTCTGGTTTAGTAGGTCTGCACGAGAGAAGTTGAATACATTAAAGCACACACGAATGGACAGAATTTGTGCTCCCAACTTGTCCACTGTAGAGAGGTTCCACTTACACTAGTTTGATCTAGAACGAACCTCTGAGAGTGTACAACCTCTCTACAATGGACAGAATTTGTGCTCCCAACTTGTCCATTGTAGAGAGGTTCCACTTACACTAGTTTGATCTA
>VSKX01018606.1_pt1 | contig 14668 bp, 8 predicted proteins | sample 4799481 | NCBI WGS metagenome assembly VSKX01 (sample SAMN12179537, study PRJNA552185) | sponge metagenome | biome: deep-sea hydrothermal plumes; feature: spots directly above weak diffusing fluid; material: sea water; isolation source: sponge from the Swan site of a hydrothermal vent ...
CTAGAGCTAGAACAGCTAGCCATCTCTAGCTCTACGTACATATAGCTAGCTAACTAGCTATGCTACGCTACGCTACGTACGTAAAATAATAATTTTACAGTACGTACGTACGTACGTACTGTAAAATTATTATGCTCTGACAAAATGTCTGACTAACATGTGCAATGATCGGTCACGTGCACATAATGTCCGGATTTTGTCCGTCCGTAATTTCGAGCCCTGTAGTAGTATAAATTTACGAATGTTTTACTAAGGTGAACGAATTCCCCAGATTCTGGGAAACTCAGTTGCGCATGTGCACTAACACCCATGCAATAGATACCAGGCCCTGTTTTCGACCTAGCGTTAAAATAGAGGAAACACGGCCTGGGAACGAGGCTAATAAAGACCTTGCAGACTAATTACACCAATTACACACTATATTGCGTTGTGCATCAACTGGCACCTGAACAGCTGCATCTCTCTCCAGGCCAATGAACACAGCTGGCTTTCTCTCGCGCGTTACACCTTCACATTTAGCGGTGGCTTCTGTCACGTCAATTGTGCTCGACTTTGTCACCTCTTTAGAAATGTCTACATTCGTCGGTGGTAACATTTTCATTTCTTTGACATTGGTTTCTTCACTTTCGTTTTTTATTTCCTCCTCATCACTCAGGGGATCTTCGGCAGAACTTGATTCACTGCTACGATCTGATTCGGCGGTTTGAGTAACTTTGACGGGAGGGAGTGGATTGAGTAGCACTTTCTCCTCTCGAACTTTCCTTCGTTTTCGTTGGTTTTTTCGACGATTACTGGCAAAATCAATGGCAGAACAATCAATGAGTGGAGTGGGTGTATCTAACAGTTGGGCCGAACGAAACTGTTTGTTTGTCTTTTTCAACTGACCGATGCTGGTGGATGAGTGAAAATGAGTCAACTGGGTGACAGGAAGGGCATGTGTAGACAGGCTATCCAGTAGAGCAGCTCTCTGAAGGACGGTGGTGTGCGTGTGTGTACTTGTGTGACCTCATAAGTAAAAGTAGAGGGACCACGTGGAGTGCGCATTATTTAGAACGCTCACCTTTGCTTTTCTTTCCTTGCTGTCTACGATCTTTAGCAGGCGTTTCCTTTGCTTGGAGCTCAACTTCTTTCGCTTAGGGATACTTCCTTCATCCGCACCTGAGCTGACTCTCTTTGTACCGGGTAAAACTAATAAATTGGTGTCGTCCGGGTAGTTGTCAGTCGGATCCGGATCCGTATCCAGTTCGACTTTGGGAACAGCTTCTAGACTAAACGAATTACCAGCTTTCTTTGAAGACCTTTGTCTTGCTTTCCAGTTGTAACCCAAACGATTTCTTACAGCCATCTTAGCCTATAAAGCTACAAAGTAACTGATTGTGTACATAATTTTGTATGTACACATGTGCTTTTTTTACACCGTACATGTACATACTTTCGTGCAGCAAGCAAACCACCCACGCATTTCCTTTTCCTAACATATTTTTGGTACTTCCGGACTAGACAGAGCAATATACAGAGTTAATGCTATGAACAGCATTCAGATGTCTACTAGGTGTAAGGCTAGCTGCTATGTCCTACGTTGAAAACTGTTAATCTAAAGTTTTGCACTTCGAAGCATGGTAATTACAGTCATGTCCACGACAGATGAATCTGAGAATGGTGACAGTCATCAAGCCGATGAGCTGACACGCATCAAGGAGAAGCTTAAAGTACAGCAACGACTAATTGACATATCACTGAGGAACTTGCAGTCTACGCGGCTCTCGAGCCGTAGCAACCTTCACAGCCACAGCAGCAGTAGCAGCTCGCTGCACAATGGCTACCTGAGTGGTGGAGAAACACAAAGCTCCTTACTGGAGGGCAACCTAAGAGAGAAGGAGGTGCAGTAATTGCAAGAATGGTTATGCACACACTCTGCAGACTCACTATAAAACTTACTATGGCCAGATATTAATTAATACAGCCTTGTTTGGATTTTTTGATAGTCAAGTGGTCATTAGTTTTTGGATGTCTTGAATCAGCACGTTACTGATTTGCAGTTTGCTGTTTTCGCACCATACCGGTGCTGTAAACTTCTGCTAATCATTCTTTTAACAATTTGCTAACTCTGTGTTCAATAGGTTAGCTATACCGTACAATGTTGTCACCTGCATAAAATGATAATTAATTATTGTCCCCAGGCTAAACTGATGAAAGGATTTTCTCGTCAACTGCTCTTGAAGCACCAGCACCTAAGAGCAATAACTGCTGAACCAGGAGAAAATGTGGAGAATATTACCAAGCAACTCGATGCATTAATTAGCCTCGAGCAATTTCTAAACGTAACAGGAGTTGAGCCGAAATCTATCAAGGTTGGTTGTATCCTTTAATCTCCATAATTGTATTATGGTACCTTGAACATAATGCCTTTATATACTGAAACGTCCCGCCTTTGATATTGCTAAATGCATTAGAACTCGACGTAAGAACGGCTTGTTCTTGGCTGTTCCCTTTTCTTTGAAGCATTCATAGTCATTGTCTACAGAAACATTGAGTCAGTGTACGGTATCACTAACTTAACTTAAGACCTCTCATAGAGTCACTGAAGATGTTCTATGGGTTATAACGTGATAGCACATATTCGTATGCTGAGTTATGTTCGCTGCCCAGTTGCAGTGGTTTCAGTTGAAACCTCAAAACCACTAACGAAATCTCTCCAGGATTGTTGATGCCAGTGTGGTCAGTAGTTCTGACCCAATTGTGTTACACAGGGGGTAGTACAATGCCAACAGCTGATGGTGCACTAATTGTCCCCCTCACTCCCTCCCTCAGGCACTCCTCCAGGACGACACTCTCACACTGGACATGCTCCACTCCTTATCATGGTCCGATCTCGAGGAGCTGTTGACCAAAAAGGAAGTGACAGTCCAGGACAGGAGACGACTGACAAAGTACTTAGAGCAGCTGCTTCGTTGCTACGGTGAGTTCCATACGTATATATATATATATGTTCGTGGATTGGGAAAGATGTGGTTGTTGTTGAACCTTGAGTCTCATTCCTGGAAATATAATAATTGTAGTCTCATTATTTAGTTTCCTTTTCTCTGCGGGCAAAACATATCGTTTTGGTGCTGTTCTCTGGAAATGAGATTTGTTGATAAACTGTTGGGTGCACTCTATAATCTGTATACGCTATTCCATTTGCTCGATTATTGTTTCAGAATTATATCTAGGCCATCTACACGTTGGTAGGTAGAAATTGGAACTGTACATGTAATGTGTCTTTCTATCAGGATATCAGTTTTTCTTTCCTGTTTTTGTTCGTAAGTGACTTAGTCCTATGTTAGTTTAAGCCCCCTTATAAATACATGTATCCGACATGTGCTCAGCTGTTGTACAGCCAGGACAATTCTTGAGTTGATCGAGTTAGTTCGTTGGCTATACAACAATGGTTGTTTGTTTAGCTGTTATAGCATTCTGGTTGTCATAGTAATGCCCTCTTTCCGTGCCCACGAGAGTTATCGCTTCATTTGCTGGCCAGTCTAAACAAAAGCACCGCGTGTGTGTGCGTGCTGCAAGCGTGCACTTTGCATGCTTTTACTACCTATTATTGGTGAATACATGTTTGTGTGTGTGTGTGTGTGTCTGCCTTAGTCTGCTAGCACCTTCTCACCCAAACAGCCCTGTTCTAATATAGCTAGCTGCACCTGTTCTAAAAGGCACACTACAATTACCCTTGGCTCCCTATGTGTACTACAGTAACTGCAACTAATAGCGAGCTATTAGCTTCATAAAAGCCTGTCTGCAGTGTGCTCCTTGTAAGTGCATGCCTAGCTGAGCCTGTTTACTGACAGCTAGCGTTTCCCTGTACAATGCCTAACAGCCAATGCTCATATTTGGCACTTGTACTTAGTGCCTGTTACCAAGGTTGGTGTGCAGCTGTTATCCAGTGAGCCAGCTGCTTTGTTTATTGTGTACCGTTTGGCCCTGGGGTACTCCATGTGACTCTCCATATGTAGACCAATTGTTCTGACAATTCACTTTTTATCTGAGGTTTGACAGACCAGCTAGCACCTATTCTAATCGTGCATGTGGCTTGTTCCTAATTCTGAGTTTCAATGAGCGAAATGAGCTTGCAATTAGCGGTAAGGAAGTTTTAGCAAATGGCCTCCTTGCTGCATGTATAGTAGCCGTAGAAACCAGTGTGCAATTCCCCACATATTGTGTGAACTGTTGAATTTTAATTAATTAAGGTTGTTTGTTGAAGTTGTTACAATCACACCTTGGCTGTGCATGTGCAGTAATACTTGGCTTGACTGAGCTCGTTAAGACCACCTGAACACACACATGCAGGTGTTCTAGCTAGCTAATATATACTTGCTAAATTAGCCTAATTTGTGATCCCATTTTTGACATATTCTCCTGAAAGCCCTCACACACACACACACACACACACACACACACATGCACACACACTCTACTGCTCACTCTTAGTCTGTTAATTAAACTGAGTATGATGCAAGAGGTCGCGTTTCCAATCTGCAACACGACGCAAAAATAGAATTCAAGTCTATTCCTACGTTGAACGAACGCGGGCGACGCCCCCCCCACACAGAGCACGCGTTACGTCATACTGTGAACCCGCCTTCAGGCTGTGAAGCTGTAAAACATTTGAACAAAGCATTAATAGGAGCTTTAGTGGAGGTGCCTTGTCCCAATGTCCGTTTATCATTCTTGAGCCTTGTTCAATAGCCAGGTTTAATGGGAGCACTCTACTTCAAAGCGATCGTGCTATTCAATGCTTCTGTGAGCAGTCATCGTAAAACTGTGGGTCTGGGTATGGAATTTCAGACTCTGCTACGTAGCTCTTACCGCTGTACTGGAAAAAAATAACTAGCTGCATAGCTCAATGCTAGTAAAAACGTGGGCAGCAAGTCACTTTGGATGATATGGCCTTTTGATTTTAGCAAGATCAAAGCCCGTTGTGGAATAGCTAGGTTAATTTAGAAACGAGCCAATGTGTCTTTATATTAGGGAACTACTTGTTGAAGAGTGGCCCCAAGGTGATTTAATATCCTTGAAGTTTTTGTGAGATTAGAGGGCGTTTGAAGTCTTTCCTGCTTCGTGAAGGATGCTTACAGAGAGTTCAATGATATCCTGTACTTAAGGAAGTTCTTGAAGTTATAGCTATAATGGATTTATAGTAGTCAGTGGCAGGTGCCCTTGTTCGTGCATTGATTAATTAGGTTTAAAACTTCCTTTTTCGCAGGTGTTAGTAACTATAATGGCCCTATGAATTTCATTGCTATTAATCATAGGCAAACTGTGTTGCCTAGGCTACGTACGACAACATATATTCTAACAAAAAGTCGAGCCCTTGTTTTCTTTTCAATTTAATTGGCCATATACATTAATTAACCAGTTTTTTTTTTTTTTCGTGAACAAATAGTCTGTAGATACACAGCTCTTCAACTCTCAAAATGAGGCCAGTCAAAAGTTAGCTGTAATATGAACCAACCAGTTTTTGCCTACTTTCTGGGCTCAAATCTGGTGTGCTGTACGTGTGTGTGTGTGTGTGTGTGTATATATGCAATTTTTGGTCACCCGATTTGTTAGTTATGTGTGTTTGTGAAACCTTGTGGCATGATTGACAAGCTGACTGCTTGCGAATGGTGATTCTATTTCTAACACATGTTTCTATGGTGATTGTTCTAAATATAGTAGGCCATCGCTAACAGCTGATGCTATTTGGCTGAGTGCTTTTTGCTTACAAGAGCAATTAGAGTGGCATTGAGTGGTACCGACATTACAGCATTGTGTGGTGCTAGGAGCTAGCAGAGTAGCTATAATCCAATCACCTTATAGTTCTGACATCACATGCAGGCAGGCACACATGCTGCACTCCAGGTTAGAGTGTCATTGTGTGGTGCTAGGAGCTATTATAGTTGTGACATCACATGCAGGCAGGCACACATGCTGCACTCCAAGCAGGTGCATTAGAGTGTCATTGAGTGGTGCTAGGAGCTAGCAGAGTAGCAATCACCTTATAGTTGTGACATCACATGCAGCACTCCAGGCAGGTTGAGTAGCTATAATCCAATCACCTTATAGTTGTGACATCACATGCAGGCAGGCACACATGCTGCACTCCAGGTTAGAGTGTCATTGTGTGGTGCTAGGAGCTATTATAGTTGTGACATCACATGCAGGCAGGCACACATGCTGCACTCCAGGCAGGTGCATTAACGCTGCATGAGACTCAACTACAGATTAAGCTATAGCAGACTAGCATGCAATCACCTTTAGTCCTTTTAATATCTGTGATTAATGTGACCCCCACCGGCAGGCAGGTGCACTCTAGCTTGTTGGCTGGGTGATTTAAACTGAGACTCAACAACGTACAGTCCTGTGAACACCTGTGCACACAGCTAGTATACACACTACATACACTGTAACCTTTGACCATGCACTGTGCACTAAACAATATCATATAATAGTGTTTCGTTCACTGTAAACACATGCATGATTCGATGGGCATTGAGGTTTCTTGAGCTAGTCTTTGTGCTGAGGTTTCTTGAGCTAGTCTTGACAAGCTGTATGTGAGCTATATATTATGTACAGCAGTGCTCCACTAAATGTCATCTCTGCATGTGCTACTGCCCTTTGCAGCTCACTTGGTAGTTTGGGGCAAATAGTAGCTAAATGGCAAAAAAACACTTGAGATAGGTGGAACAGTTTACATAAGACCTTTGATAGGTGTACACTGCATGTACAGTTACCCTTATATCTCAAGTGGTTTTTTGCCATCAAACTACCAAGTGAGCTGCAAAGGGCAGTACATTACTGTCTTGGCTGTCCAATCCTCTCTCTCATGTGGTCTAGCTTCCAGACTGCTTTGACTGTTTAGTGTTGTTTGTCTTCCCCTCACTTGTCCTGACTGCACAGCTTCCAGACTGCTTTGACTTCCCTCACAACTAGCTGTCCCTGACTGTACAGACCACAGAGTACTTGGACTACTACACCACAAGAGGATGCAGACGCCCACTCATTTGGCATAGCAACAGCCTCTGTCTAGCTAGTGTGTGTTTGTTCACAGGTGGGGCTGGATAAATGGTGGCTTGGTTCACACACACACACCACCCGATTCCCACAGTCAGTGGTCAAGTCAACACTGGTTAATTGCAACCAAACCCTTAGGCAGACTGACTATAATAACCCAACCCTGACCATAACCCTGACCATAAGCTCAGAGGAGGTCCGACATGCGTGCACGAATCACTACAAGTTCAGTTCATTGATGTCATCGCAGTCACGTGATAACGTCCCAGCCAAATACACTAGCACTTGTAGTAATTCGTGCACGCATGTCGGAGCTCCTCTGCTTATATTATGCAGGGTTATAGTCAGACTGTGCATACCTGGTGCACACACACACACACACTCGACTGTATAAGGGCTGGTCCACTCAAACTGCAGTGTGAGCTAGGTCAGGTGTACGTGTGTTATGAGGTCAGGTGCATGTGTGCATGTGTTTACTTTGCTAAAGTGCAATTCGGTGTCAGTTTTTGTTCTCCCCCTCAAAAAACTCAAGTGTTGTGTGTGAGATGCACAGCTGGTCATCAATCGAGCTCTTATAGTGGGTAGTACAATGTCATGTTTATGCACGTATAAACAATTATTTATAGCTCTAACCCCCTTTGTGTACAAACCCCTACCATGCAATCCTAAACAATGGCTATACATATTATTATATGATTATGTGTGTCCTTGTATTTATAAACTACATGTAGCTGACATGACTGAGAAATAACACTAACTAATACGGTTACCCTCGCGCTGCATGTTGTGCTGCAAGTATGTACACTGTAGTAAGAATAATCATGTTACCACCCCAGTGTTTCTTTGCTCTTTGCAAACTCTAGCTCCTTGCTCGATTGTAAACTGAAATTGGTTCTCAGTGACAAACAAAACAGTCAGTCGCAATTAAAGACCACAACACAATGTTGAAAAATCTTGCTAGACATTCACGAGAACCAGGCAACAGACCTACTTAGTGACCTACTTAGTGTCAATATACGCATGGTGAGGTAACCGTACAAACAAAGCTATGAATTTCTTTCGTGGTAAGCCGGTCCCCTTTAGGGTGTGTGTCATAAATATCGTTTTAGACTCATAAATCCTCTTGCGGACCTCCCAGCTGATATCAGCCAGCGTGGTGGCCTGTAGATCCCCAAAACAACGGTGAAATTCGAAACTGCATGTCCCCTTGGGTGAATATCGCTGACCCTTCTATTGCTCAATAACAGTTTGAAATTCTTATCTCTGTTTGTTTTTTGAACTGGGAGATTTCTATAGCTGATAACAGCATGACGTGATTCTGTTTACCTCTTTGAAGAGAGCCTGTAGGAATGTTTGGAATGTTTCTTAGTGATAAGAACGTGGAATGGACTGGTTATGTAATATATATCCTTAAAGGCTGGTTTATAATATAACGGTAGCATCAAAACATAACGGTACGTTGCATCAAAACGCTGACGTTACGCTGGAATAGAACATTATTGTAATCGAGCGTTTCCTGATGCTAGACGCTACGTCGGGTCCAGCGTCATATTATAAACCAGGCCGGTGATCATTGCAAGTTATGTGAACTGTCTAGTTAGGATGTGTTTACACAGGCTGTTTCACACTGGAAATGTTCTGCATGCAGTAATCCTAGTATCCTTCTCTATTAATTGTTCATGTCTAGGAGCTGGGCAGCTGTTAATTAGGTGCCTAGACAGCTGTCATTTCTTCAGGGTGAAAAACAATGTCTGTTCTCTGGTTACTTACTTTCAGTGGGGTTTCTGTAGTGTCTGGTGTGATTGGAGCTATAGCTGCTTTTAAAATGCCTTGTTCTATAGCAATCTTTTGTGTTACTTTCTGTTTACAGTTTCTTGTTTACAAGTTGAAAGGTGAGGTTTAAGGTGACCTGTTCTAATTGCTGCTTGTTGTTGGGGGCCAAATATAAGCACTTGAAAGACATGTTGTGTTCTGTTTCAAGCCCTATTGTCTTTACTGCCAGCCTACAAAGGGCTGTGTGTGTGCATCCCAATAACTAACTTCCTCTATCAAAGGTGCATGTTCAATTGAATAGCTATTTCCTTTTTCCCACGTACAAAACTGTTGTCTAAGAGTCATTAGTATGTGAATGTGTGCCTCTTTTGCTAGTCTTCACTCTCTTTGACCCACATTTCACTGTGGTCCTGCTGTAGTTGATGCTATAGTGATGCTGTGTACGTACAGTGTGTGAGCTCTATTAGTTACTGCAACAGCAGAGGAGGTCTGACAAGTGTGTGCCTGATATTTGATCCTACTGCAGTGCTGATTGTATGCATAGATGATTGATATATTCAAGCTATATACTGCATACAGCGTACCACATGCACTTTCACCGGCTGACAATAGTCTTGTTGGCTGAGTATTGTAGTGCCTCCTATTAGTCTTGCTGGCTGAGTATGCTTGTTGACTTACGTGTATTAGGTAGTGCATGGTGTATACTTACAGTGCCTATAGTCTTGCTGGCTGAGTATACTTGTTGACCTCATGCATATGGGTCTAAGTACAGTAGTTACTGACACAGTTTAATTAAGTGACTCACTCCTCCTGGCTAGGTGTGTGTATATCATCATGTTTGATTAATGTAGCTTCCATTTTCCCACGTACTCTAACTTTGCCCCTGTCTCCCCCCTCACAGAGAGCTGGGAGAGTAAGGACGTGTCAGCAGCTGTCTCTGGCGTGTCTCCTATGGAACGCTATGGCTCCACGACGTCGAGTCGTCTCGGCTCGCTGAGTTCGTTCGACCATGACGGAGGGCGTACAGATTCAGTCTCCAGTGCTACCAGTACCACCGGGAACTCCCCTAAGGCACTCCGAGCCTCCACATCACACACTCCCACACCTATCACACCGCTCTCTATCCACACGCCCACACCCATCACACCCTCGTCGTCGCAGTCCCTCCTCTCGCCGTCCACTTTCACCTACTCCTCTCCGATGGGCAATTACGAGTTTACGTCGACCCCACAGACTCCCACCTCGGCAAACTCCACACAGCACTACTCTAAGGGACTCTCTACAGCTCACAATGCAAGCAGCAGCAGCAGCATGTTGTTAGAGTCGCCACCTTACTCCCCCGGCCGTGGGAATCAAGTGGAGCCCCCTCAACTGTCCCAACCAGCGGCTCGTCACAGGAGAACCCTCTTCTCTCACAAACGCTCCAAATCCAATCCTCCCGTACACTGTGTCAGCCAGGAGGAGGAGACAAAGGACGAGATGTCGTCGTATCAAGAGCCTACACGGACACAGTACAGCAATGGATGGAATCGGTCGTCTAGCCCCCCTTCGCGAACCGGCAGTAACCCCTCAATCACCTCCCACTCTGTGTATGGACCCAATAACTCTCCATCATCTATCTATCGAAATAAGCACCCTCAGATGAGACGCATCTCGAATATGGTTCCCTCTTTCTCGCAATCCATCTCCAACGATCATCAGTTTGGACCTCCTACGAAAACAGCTAGTTCTCATCTTGTTATGAGTGGCTCGGAATCGGTTCTCTGTCGACAAAACACTTGTCCCGAATCGGAGGCGGAGTTGTACCCACGCTCGAACTCGCTAGCTGGGATGGGAACAGTCCGTGGATCGATACCGTCTGGCCTCTACACTAGCGATGTGACGTCAGCATCAATGGTGGATCTCCCTATTAGATTGCATGCGAGCAGCACTGAGCATTTGGACCAGATCGATGAGTACGGACGTCCGGACTCTAATAAATCACGCTCCGTCCCACGTCTCACTTTCATGACCGTCTCCGTGGAGAGTGACAGAGGTGAGAGTGAGCAGGGCATGTATCTATAGACTGTGTATACGTATGTACGTACATGCATGTGTGTATCTATAGACTGTGTATACATATGTACGTACATACGTGTGTGATTCTATAGACCGTTTATACGTATGTACATACATGCATGTGTGTATCTATAGACTGTGTATACATATGTACATACATACATGTGTGTATCTATAGACCGTGTATACATATGTACGTACATGCATGTGTGTGTGTTAATGTTTGGCAGTCAGTAGCGTGTTCCATTGCCAGTTTTTGTGAGAAAGAGTTGCGCTGATTTTGCTTGAAATTGTTTTTAGCAAATAATGTTTATGGTATATAATTATAGTATAGTGTTATTTTCCAAGGTGCATCAGTATTTAGGGAGTGTTGTGTGTGGATTGAGTAATGTCCATATTTCCAAGATCAAAGCGTACTTTGAAGATTAAAGGCGTTTTGTGTGTACACAAGATTTTAGGGCACACAGTGTGACACGTTGCTTTGTCTGCTATGCAGGTCTCCCGTCTACCAGTGCACCCACTTCCCCTCGCACCCCCGGCGCATACACACCCACGGGTCACATGGGACACGCCATCAAGCATCGGTGAGTCACGTGAATTTGTATCGAAAAATACATCAAATATGCCCTTAGGGTACGTACGGCTGAGAACCGATTATATACAATAGACACGTGGTCTATGTTGATAGTCTAATATGTCACAAGAGTTGCTTTGCATTCCAAGGCCATTAAAGGCTTGTTTGTCGAACGCATAACTTAGTGAGTATGCAGCTGTGTATGACTTTTATTTTAGTGCACAGTATCAGCTGATTACATGATGTGGGACTCGAGTGCCATGCATGCCAATCATACTCAACTGAGTGCTCTCATCCACATAGCACCCCACTTTAATCTAATGAGATTCTCAATTACTGCTGAGCATATTTTATCCCTCTGTTAGTTATTGCCAGCATCTGTCTAGCACTTGAATGATTGTGTGTTGTTGTGTACGTTTCACTGTTACAGTAGAGGGGGCAGTAATATAGATATTAACACTCGTGTGTTAATTGTCTTCCACTGTTTGTAATAGGGGCAGTAATGTAGATATTAGCACTTGTGTGTTAATTGTGTTCCACTGTTTGTAATAGGGGCAGTAATGTAGATATTAGCACTCGTGTGTTAATTGTAGGGGGCAGTACTATAAATTATAGGTACTAGTTCTAAGGATGGATTTGTTAGGAATTCAGTTGGTGTGGGAATCGTTTATATCTTATACAGCCCTACAAGTTGCTTTGTCTGGGAGTCACAGAAAAGGTATTCATTTAATTGGTTGTAGCCTTTGGGGAGGCACTGGTAATGGCTGGAAGTGGGGCAGTCCAAGTGTGGTGACTGCCTAGACAAAATTATCACGTATTATCATTGTAGTAGATTGAAACCAAGAAGACTGAGTACACCTGTATCAAGATTGGTTTAGTACTCACTGATTTGACCATTATCTTTGGAATTTGATTTTGTTCCATACTGCTAATCCTAGAGTATAGTATTATTCTGGACACAACACAACACACACACACAGCTTCACAGCTCGATCATTTATCAGTCCACAATCATGTGATTTCTGCAAGAAGATGGTCATTGTGGGTGTGCGCTGCAAACACTGCAAGTACAAATGCCATAAGAACTGTTCCAAGAAAGCTCCACAGTCCTGTGGCCTCCCCGACGGTCTGATGGATTTCTTCCGTACGCAGCTTATCCTCACCTCCTCCCCGTCTCCATCAACCGACAACTTTATGAGTCCGACCGAGACCCAACCCTCCCACCCACTCATCTCTCACTCTGGTACGGACGTTGCAGACATGCCAGAAGTACAGAACTTTGTCATCCATGAACTATCGAAAGAGCCGTCTACTTCAAGTAAATATACACCTATTGTTGCATGTGTGAATGTACTAATGTACACTGTACTTAGCATTCCTCTATATAATCGGTAGCTGAATGAATCGTTTTCGTGATCACCATTATAAATAAATTTGTGGTTCATTTGGCCTACTGTCTTTATTCACCTTAAGTTGTAGCAATTTACACTACCGTATATAGCGGGAAATTTTCATTGGGTTAAATTTTTGTTATCAGGCCTTAAAAGTGTATTTTCGTGGTCTTATTTTCGTTGTATGCCCTCAGCACGTCATCATAGTAGCTTACTATCTAGATTTTCATGGGTTAAATTTTCTGTTTTGGGGCTCCCCGTAACAAAACTTCCCGCTGTACAGTACATAACTTAAAGCACATTAGATATTGCATCTCTTGTTGGTGCAGCTATCATTCATTTCTTACACACACAGCTCACTTTAGTCCGATAATGGGCTCCAAGAAGTACCACCACAATGATCACGAGAGACAGAGAAACGAACTTTTCTCTCGAACCTCTACCTCCAGTCTCTTAGAAGTGCCAAATCAGCGAATTCCCGGAGCCTATCGTAGCACAAGTTCCAGTCCATCAATCACTCCTCCCACCTCTCCGTCCCTCACCCCCTCCTCCCCTCGTTCCCCCGTGGATAGCGGACTCCCCAACGGATTCCCCTCACCACCAAACTCGCATTTGGTTCGCGTTGTTTTCACGGACGAGTCTGGTGACGAGTCGTACGATGATCACCTGACCAGCGGGGAGAGCCGCAGTGCAAGTCCCCTCTCCTCTCGTGATGGAAGCTCGTACGATGTTTCCGACGTGTCACGAATGGAGAGTCCTCATAATGGGCTGAGACCACCCCCTCAAGTCGTACTGGCACAGTCACTACCCGATCTCCTAAATATTGAGAGTGGAGTCGACGGTAAACTGGTGGACAGTAGGGACAGCACTGATGAAAGTAATGGATACTTCTCGGATGATATTCTGGGAGGTGGCAAGAGGAAGCAGTCGCTGATTAGTACACTCTCTACTGGCGACTCCAAAACAAGCACTCTGGTAAATAGTAACTTGGTAAGTGCTGCAGTAGTGTGTGTGTGTACATGAAGTACAGCTGTTCTGTTGCTTAATTGTGTGAGTGTGTATGCGCAAGGAGTGTACGCTTTCTTGGTTAATGCTAAGATTTAAACTGCTATAACTTGAGTTTTATTTGTTCAATTTCAATTATTTTTTTATTTTCTGAAAGCCCATAAAAAACTCTATAAGATGATGTGTTTAGCTCAAATTTTTTGAAATGACCCAATTTTGACAAATTACTCACTTACAGTCCATGGTTTTTTTTTCAAAAATCGGCACATTTTGTGCCAAAAAAAGTAGTCGACGTGAACACATAGTTTTAAAAGCTTATCAAAGAACTATTAAAAGCACAAATTATTTTTGAAATTGGCCATTCCTTACTTGAGTTATAGGGTCTCAAAGCTAGCTGCTAAATTTTTCTTCCGGTACGTTTGGCATCAATGCAGATTGCCAACTCTATTGGTACACAATAAATTACTAAGGCTTTTCAAAGAGCTACCTAATGCATGTTTTTAGATTGCATAGCTACTTTAGTTATGGGCTCTGAAATCAGCTATATACAGATTGTATGTTGCCGACTGATCAGCACTTATGTAGTCACTGTCTAAAAAAAGTCACTACTGTCTTGTGTGTTCTTGCTGTTAATTGCTGACTGTGCGAACAAGGTGTACATATGTGTACAGTACTTGACATTGTACACATCTGTGGTGTACGCTGCTGACTGCACATGTATTAGTGTATGTATACAGTGCCTATGTATTCTTGCTGTTAATTGCTGACTGTGCGAACAAGGTGTACATAATTATGTGTACAGTACTTGACACTGTATAGTTATATTACC
>VSKX01060213.1_pt1 | contig 14620 bp, 8 predicted proteins | sample 4799481 | NCBI WGS metagenome assembly VSKX01 (sample SAMN12179537, study PRJNA552185) | sponge metagenome | biome: deep-sea hydrothermal plumes; feature: spots directly above weak diffusing fluid; material: sea water; isolation source: sponge from the Swan site of a hydrothermal vent ...
AACCGTTTGATTTATCTGATTTATTGCAAATATAGATTACCCAAAAGAGCATTTTTTAAAAATAAAGCGAAAACAACCTTTTAAATTCAAGTTGTTAGTTTATGGATGGACACTAGCTAGATACCAAAAGAGCAAATTAAGCCATTTTTGCTCTTTTGGATAATAATTTAACGCAAAAATCAAAACAATGTTCTGACTAGAACTCTGCATTTTCCATTACACACTTCATATTTCCAGATGTTAAATAATTGTTCAGCCTGTGTTCATTATTTGACCTATATCATTACCAGCTGAACTCATTGATGATTTATGTACTGACGATATATATGACTATTCCGTCTCACAAACTGTTACTACGCCAACCTAGTCTCATAGATATACCTGACGCGCAAGAATTAACCACTGCACAGCCTAAAAGTTGTAACGTTTCAAATAGTGCTAATGCAGGGTTGCTAAAAGAATTTCATACAGCATCAGCTGGCATTTCAATGCAAACAAAAAGCCCAAAAATACACATTGATAGTCAACAGCCAAAACAACGGCCAGAGGACGATGGCGCAGCGTTCACAAACCAACCAGTCAAAACGATTGTTGATCTTGAGTATTTATATAGATTACCTAAGCTGAAAAAGTTCCCTAAATCATTAACGAGTGCTTTCAAAGACCAGTTAACCCACGCAAAGCTATGTTTCGGAAGAGGTGAGTTTTCAGATGCAATTAAACTGACCAAAGAGTTGATTTCAACATTGTCAGCTCATAAGCAAGAGATTCCGGCATTAAAAAACGTGCTCGAAAAAATATTGATAGCAGCACGAATAGCGAATGGGGAAATAGAAGCATCATTAACAATACCAGTTAAAACAAGGCAGGAATTCATCGCTGTTCACCTTGAGTTAGCTCGCTTTGCTGAGTCTGATTTATCGAAAATAGAGAATTCGAAAGAATTAACACTCTATGCTTATCGACGAGCAAGTGATGCAGGCTCTGATGAAGCTAAAGTCCAGCTAATAAAACGATTGTTATTTTGCTTAAACGATATGCCATACCTCCCATTTGAAGCAGAAAAGCTTCTGTTGCAAATTGCACAATGTGATACTCGACCCAAATATGATGAAAGTTGTGCATTTGAAACAGCGATAGCTCAACTTGAAACCTTGCTTCGAACTGCGCTAAGTTCCAAAGATACAATGTCTAATAAAGCGAAGAGAGATGCTCTGGTTTTTTCATTTAAGCAAAGTGATGAACCATTAATTAGAGCACTTGAACCATTCCTTTACCTTTCACCTGTATTCGGTGAAATTAATATTTTAAAAGGAGAGAAGCCGTTAAGTCGAAGCGACGTCAAAGTTAAAACACCACAAAACATTGCTCATGTATGGAAATATTGGCAAATGCAATATTATTCATATGTAGGTCACGCAAGTGCTAAAAAGCAGTCTGAACAACTGTTGTTGGAATTAACTAATGATTCGTTTCTTGCGGCTTTCCATACTTATACAGATAAATGCCTTAGAGGTGACGATACTCGATTATGTTTTACCGCATTCGATAAAGGAACAAAATTACCTTCGACAAAAAAATACTTATCACCTGATTTATGCCTTTCTCTTTATCAATGTTACAACTTCATAAAGCATCAAGTAATAGATTTAGACGACAAAAAAAAATTAAGTTCTTCAACTCATGTAATCACTCATAGAGAGAATCAGAAGAAACAAGCAAACACCTTTATTCAGAAAGCCCGTCAACATGGCCACGACTGTGCTTTATTTATAGAAATAAGCCCTCACCTTAAAGAACACACTTCTCAAAATGAATATCAAAAAATTGGTCAGGCAGAACCTATTGAATTAGCTGACCCAGTGAAAGACTTGTTACGAGAGCACCCGTTTTCCTACTCTCCCACTATTTGTATAATAAGCCACTTGCAACAGACTTTACGAAATCAAAAGCCTGATGAAAACCTTATTCAAATAGCACTTAAAAAAGACAGGCTTCAAACGTCATTAACATCACTGTATTTCAACTATTTTACAGAAACCCTTGTTCGCTCTGACTTAATTTCATACCTGCATGAGCACTCCGATTTATCAGTAGCAGATTTCAATCGTTTTTTGTGCTTAAACATCTATTTACTTATGGATGCATTGGAATATTATCGATTTGTTTTAACGTGCTCTGACCCAGTTAGAGTACTGCAATTACTGAGTAAAGTTAGGACCGAAAATAAAAAGTTCCTAAATCAAAGTTCTGCAATAGTAGTAGACGAAATTCATGAAAACAGCATAGACACTTACCTTGGGTATTTAGTCATTTCAGGCCAAATCGAAAAAGCGAAAAAAGTAGCAAAAAAATCAACTGATTGGTTAAATAAAAAGCATAAAGTTAAAAGTGAAAGCAAAGTAATGTATAGAGATCCTCAAAAAAAAATTGACAATTTAGGAGAACAACAATTCCGTCAAAATATACCCTTGCACTTTAAAATACTCAGAGAAATAGAAACAAACTGTTACCTTCCAATTCAAACCAACCTTTCATATCAAAATTTACTTAGCACTTTCGATAGTTTAAATGAAAACACAAATCCGGAAGTTTGGTATTTTTTTTGTAACGTTTGCAAGAATTTTTTATTATATTCAAGTTGTCACCTAACTTACGAGCAATTCGTCAATTTACTTGATAAATACCATCATGCTTTGACTCATTCATTACGAAATAACAATAATCTCATGTTGTACGTGGTGAACAACATAAGGCAGACTCAATCGCAGTTAACAACAAAACAATCCAATGACGCAGAAACGAGCTCGGAATTAATGGAAGTTCTAGAAAAAATCAATTCAGAATTAAAATCGAGTCATTGCCCGCCCAAACCAGCAACGTTAGCGGCCGGTTGTAGACTCCCGAATAGATCTGATTTCTACATGTTTGGTATCGAACATCAATTGGTTAGCATGGCTCGACTAGAAGAGAGCACTGAAAAAAGATTCGATCTCTTGCATAAAATCACAGCAACACGTTTTTTTTGCCCGTTGACGATACATAATTTATTTCCGAGTGCTATCGATGAACTCCCAAATGATTTAAAAGAAATAGCTCTTCATATTTTAATAGCCACTACCCAGCAATTGCTAGGATTGCAAACAGAAATAGAAGAGTCATTAAATGATTTCCCATTAATACGGATTCAATTATTCGGAAAATTTAAACAGTTTCATACAGAAGAAGCTAAAGAAATTTGTTTTCAAACGACGCTGGAAAATGATCTATTGCAATTAGTCACTAAACGTTCGCATTTATTGTCTAAAATAGACACATATGATTTAAACGGTAAAGATGAAGAAGAGTTATATGTCGGTCTTAGGGAGTGCTTCAAAGAGGCACCCGAGCAATATATGCAATTAATGAATTCATTAGCAATACCCTCAAAAATAATGGATTGGTATGAATATATCGAATCTAGCTTAACAAAATATGCTATTAACGAAATCAAATCACGCATATCTGAATTTAAAACCGAAAACGAAGCCTCAAAATTCATAGCCAATTATTACTTGAAGCGCGATAAAAACACAGCTGATTATCTATTAAAAGTGAATATTATTCATGGGGTTAAAAATGACCAATATTTTATTATGGTGTGGTTTGCTTTCGAAGCTGATTTGATAACACGTGACGTCGCCAGTCGTTGCATTCAACGACTGCCAAAAGGAGAACCTAATACTTTATTTTTAAAAGCCTGTATTGAAAAAGATTTGTCTGCTGCTGAAGGTTTAATCAAAAAAGCGGGATTAGATAAGGACAACTTTACAGATTATAAACAAAAACAACTCCTGCCTACTCTTGGGATTACATTATTCGAACTCAATCAGCCGATGCAAGCAATGACATGCTTTAAACTCAGCGAACAACATGCTCGACTTGCGTTACTACAATGGAAACATAAGCTAGGTGATGAAATTTCCAGCATACCAACGACCTTACTGACCGCTGCAGCTTCTGGTAATTCAGTCGGACAGTGCCGTTTATTAGATTGGCATTTAGAACATAAAGATTTAGAACATAAAGATTTAGAACATAAAGATTTAGAACATAAAGATATAGACATTATTTCAATTAAACGTTGTTGTCGCTACCTATTAACACCTCCACATATTTACTCACCAGAAAAAGAGTTATATCAAGGTGTTATCTATTTCCTAGGTATAGAAGTTCCTAAGTCTGAAGAAAAAGCATTTTTTCATTTTAATAATGCACTACAAGTCAATAACCCTTTGCCTTGTTTTAGTTTGATTGCGCTCATTAAAAAACAACATATAGTAAAAAATGCCGCCAATTTTATGGCCGATGATAGTACTGGCAAAGATGTGGCACACGTCAATCTTTATCAATTATTTTCTGAAAAAATATTGATTTATTCACGAGACATTTTTCCAGAGTTACTTTTTTCATTTAGCAAAAATGAGATTTTGACATTTATTTCCGATTTATATAGCCAAGGCAGCATCGAAAATGCGAACCCTTCTATTTTAGAAGCTCATGCTTTAATGACTCGTAAAGTCACAGAGTGGAATGATAGCGCTGTTAAGCCAGAGTCACCTTCAGTACTGCAACACAAATTACTTCCTCAGCCACAACAAGAGCAAAGCAGCGTTTCGGATCAGAATAATCCCGTTATTTCATTAAGCCATTGTCAACATGATCAATTAACTGAGTTTTCACAAGATGCATTGATTTCAGAGTTTAAATCAATCGAAAAATCCAAAAAAAATACTAAAGCAGTAAGAAATCTTTTTAAGTCCATTAAAGAACAAAGTGAAAAAGATGAATTATTGAGACTTTCATTTGATATATTATGTCCTAAAAAAATGACAGGCGATGACTTAAAGAGTGATTCATTCAAAGAAAGAAGGGATTTACTCGTGTCTTTACTTTCTGAAAACTTCAATTTATTAGACAGTTTTGTAGAGCCTATTGCATTATTGTTAACCTCATATCGACTACAAAAATCTGCTCTACCAATAAATTTAGAACAACTATTAATAACTTCTGACATAGCGTTTTTAGAAAAAACACTATTAAGTCAAGGAGAACACACCTATCACTTAAAATCTCTTTTTGTTGCACTCTGCAAGAGATCTAAACGAATAAATTTCAGTATTCTTCCAAGGATGATCTTTGATCCATTATTAGATGATGGAAGCAAGCTAATAGCCTTAAACCTTTTAGTGAAGCAGTTTCCAATAATCGCGTGCACTATCTTATCAGATGGCCAATATATAACAGGTTCAAAAATGCATCGATTATTCAGATTGTTAACGTTAGATGACAAAAAAGCCCTTTTATCCGAAAGGTACCATGGTAAACAATTAATAACTTTACTCAATAGAGAGTTATTTAAACAAGTTGAAAGAAAATATTCTGATTCAACCAGACCTCATACCGAAGATATTGCAAGAAAGCTATTATCAAACCAGAAAGCCACGTCTATTCACAGCTTACTTCAATCTTATTTTGAGCTAGAGAAACTTGATAGCAGCAGTCTAAAAGCCGCTGTTTCTAAAAAAATAGTCACCCTTTGTGAGAAACTATCAGATATAAAATTAGAAGACTGGAACGGTGATGACTTGTGGTTATTAGCTAAAGCTGTTATCCAAGAGCTTCAATCTGATATTTAGTAGAAAGCCAGAAAGCACCGAAATATCACACCCTATTTATTAACATTAAATATACTATTTTACGTTGAATTAACTTTAATAAGAAATAGCAATAACATGAAATTTCCAGCTAGTGACGATGTAAAGCTCGATTAACTGAAATAAAAAATTTCCTGCAACCGCTATTTTTTAGGTTAAAGCACACACAATAAAGAAGTCGTTTCGCCCAGAGGCTCACTTGTAGTTTTTACGGGTATATCCAATTAAAAGCGGTAAAGTACACCTACTGTCACTACTGGATACCACTTAAACTCTTCAATATCTTCTTCTAATTTATCTTGTTCGACCCGCACATCAGCTAATAACTGATCGCACAAGGTTTGATCGAGTGATGCTCCACAGGTCACATTAAGTTGTGACTGTGCGGTGTCTTGATAGAACGCACCGAAGTCGAGATTGAATGCCCAGCTTGACGTGCTGGTTGGCGCGGCTGACCAACCAAAACCAACATAAGGGGCGACTCGTTTAAAATCGACTTGCCCATCAGCAGAAGCGACATCTTCAATTTGATACACATCGCCATTAAACTCATATTCGCCATCAATGGCTTGTGCCACAGCAGTGACTTCATTGCCATTATAATATGCACCTGCACTTAATCGAAAACCCGAGGTGTCCCATGGGTGGTAATCAAATATCACCGATGCAGTGCGCAATTTGATTTCGGCTTTGTACATAATATCGTTTTCAGTAAAGTCGTCATCATAGTTAAAACCATTAACCCCAAGACGAAGATTAACGTTATCTGAAATTCCGGTGTAGTATTCGATACCTGCACCTGCTGAGCCTGCTTTAATAGCAACACCATTAGCAGAGTCAGCTTGAGCCTGAGAAGAAAGTAAAACTGAAGAAATAATCAATGCTACGGCAGTTAAAGATTTCATTTTTATCCTTAAAAACATTATTTATAGTGAACAACCAACGAATTATAGACTGCTACAAAAACAAGTGCCTAGCTTTGTTGGACATATAAAGTGTAAGCGACCTATTGCTCGTTCCTCTAAAGCTTCAATATATGTAAATAGAACCACTAAAAAGACATCTAGACATCTAGATTGACAAGTGACTGCGTCATATTTACACTCTGAGCCATTAATAAATCGTGACTGGATCAATTTCTGGATATCCGTGAAAGACAAAACGGGTATAACATTTACATAACAATTGTTATGGTTAGCAATATGTCACTCAATCGAGAAGTACAGTGAATCAAAATTCCAATAAAAAGCCTTCGGTAAGTTCTGCGCTTGCGTTATTACCCCTTATTTTGTTCATTACTCTTTTTGTTGGAGCTGGGCTGTATTATCAAAGCATCAATGTAGAGTTTGCTTTTTATCAGTTGCCGGGACCTGTAGCGATTCTTCCTGCCATTGTGCTGGCTCTGATTCTTTCAAAGCAAAAAATCAATAACGCCATTGAGACTTTTATCGATGGTGTCGGGCACAACAACATTATCGCCATGTGTATGATTTATCTGCTTGCTGGCGCTTTTGCGGCTGTGGCTAAAGCAACTGGCGGCGTTGATGCTACGGTTGCTCTTGGATTATCTCTCATTCCTGCTGATTTTCTCCTGCCCGGCTTATTCATCATTTCAGCCTTTATTGCTACCGCGATGGGCACATCTATGGGAACTGTTGCAGCTGTTGCACCTGTTGCTTTCGGTATTGTTGATCAAACCAGTATTCCTGCGGCTCTTATGGCTGGCGCGGTGATCTCAGGGGCGCTGTTTGGTGACAATTTATCGATAATTTCCGATACGACCATTGCTGCTACCCGTACGCAAGGGTGCGAGATGAAAGATAAATTCCGTGAAAACCTTATTTTCTCACTCCCTGCAGCATTAATCACTTTGGTTTTCTTTACGTTAAGCAGTCAGCAGACGGTTGAGTTAGCTCAAACTGATTTTGAACTCGTTAACGTCATCCCCTATTTAGCCATTCTCGTCCTCGCCGTTGCAGGCTTAAACGTATTTGTAGTGCTTACGCTCGGCATTTTGCTTGCGGGTGCAACTGGCGCGATAGTGACAGATTATTCGCTGATTCAATTCGGTAAAGATATCTACGCTGGATTTGGTAACATGCAAGAGATATTCATTCTCTCAATGTTAGTTGGAGGGCTTGCCGCGTTAATTCAGCAGCAAGGTGGACTGACGTTCGTCAGCCAAAAAATCGAAGGTCTTTGTCATCGATTTAGCCGTTCAGAACACAGTAAAGTACCAAGAGCGGCAGAATTCAGCATGGCAGCTATTGTTGCATTGACCAACAGTTGTGTGGCTAATAACACGGTATCCATTGTGGTGACAGGCGACATCGCCAAAGACTTAGCCGCTAAGCACGGCGTAAGCCCCAAGCGCGCCGCCAGCATTTTAGATATTTTCTCTTGTGTGGTTCAAGGCCTAGTGCCTTATGGTGCACAAGCCTTACTCATCGCTTCTATTTTTGCCATTAGTCCGATTGAAGCTATTACTCATGCTTGGTACTGCATGATTTTAGCGGTAATTTCGGTTGTCGTTATCGCAATTAGAAAATAGTTTGTTAAGGGTACATCGGGCTTGTGATTCATGGCATATCTAATATTAACTAAGCTACATTTATACCCCGTATTCAAAGAAGAGGCTTAGTTTCAGCGAATTTGAATACGGGTATAGCTAAACCTATACCGTTTTCGGAGTCAGAGTTTCTTCATATTTTGGTGGTAAATCCTGTGTTGGTGAATCCTGTGTTGGTGAATCCTTTGAGGCTGGAATATGTACAAAGTCTCCTTCAGGCTCAAATTCCTTTTCTTGCGCTGCAGGTAACACCTTTTCAAGCTGAGGCTTAATTTCACTACCACCTGCTATTGACGATAACGCATGACTTTTAAAATACCCTCTCAATAAGACCTTCATCATATCTATATTATTAGTCGTGCCAGCAAATGTCTTATTATATAATACAGCAGATTGATCGAACCTTGTGTAACTCGCTATATTCTTCGCGACTTCCATTAGCAACTCTTTTTGATCATTATCAATTGCACACTTGATAATACTTACGGTTAGAGCGCGGGTCGGATCAATTTCAACCGATCTGGAGATAAACGCCTTGAGATACGTACTTTTAATGCTTATGGATTGCTCTACCAAATATATTGCAATGTCCTTCTGTTTTTTTTGACTACAATCTTTTAGGCTAGAAAAAGTGGAATATAAATCCTTAGAATCAACCCCGCCTTCCCACGGTAGATCTTCAACGCAGTATTTAACAAATTCCAAATCACCTCTTTGTGCCGCCAACTCGATAGCACCTTGTCCTTTATTATCACTCGCTTTTACATCGCATTTTAATTCAACTAATTCATTGATTGCACACTTATTCCCTAAGGTAACGGCAGATAAAAATGGCGTATCTCCTGTTTTAGACTTCGCTTCAATGACGGCTTTGTGCTCAACGAGCTTTTTAATTGACACTGGCTTATTTTCAATTGCGGCGTAATGAAGTGCGGTTAAAAATTGAGGCTCATAATACCTACCCTTACGAAAATTAACTTTTTGATGTAAAAGGCAATTATCACGATCAAACGTATCGCCGCTCACAATGGAAAATTCATTGTTTGCTAATGCTGTAGAGTTTAAATTAACCCCTTCTTTGATATACCTATCTATATTTTCTTGGTTATCTTCACAAATAGAATCCAAGAAAGCTGGTACCAATTCACCGTTCAGTTTTGCAGCTAATGCCAACACTTCAGAAGGTGTGTGGTTCTTTTTTAATCTACCTAGTACATTTCTTGAAGCGGATTGCGACGATTTATGTTGTCCAGTGCTTTCTTCTAACATCCAATCGTTTACAAATTTTGATTGAGATTTTTTACTTAAACGATATGTCTTAGTTACTTCTTTATTTTCTGAATGTCTGACTGTTACTGTCAACTCTTTAGCGCCATGAGTATCACGGGTAAGACTTGTGAGTGACTCTGTGGGACAAACGACCGTAGGAAACGTGCTTATACGCGTATCAATATACGCAGAAAATTGATGTGATGTTCCAACTTGTCCAAATGTTGCCATTTCATCTACTCCGCTTAATTTTCAATCAAATGTGATAGTGGATGTAATTTACACTGAGTGAAATAAACAAAATAATTAATTTTTATTCACTGACAAGTTGAAAAAGATAGAAAGATAGAAAGATAGAAGTTTAGTCATAAAAAAACCCGAATATATTCGGGCTTTACATTATTGAAAAAGTGACAAAAAGATTAGATAACTAACTCTGTGGACGCATCGCTGGAAATAAAATCACATCACGTATAGTATGAGTGTTAGTAAATAACATGACCAAACGATCAATACCAATACCTTGACCCGCTGTAGGTGGAAGTCCGTGCTCTAGCGCTGTAATGTAGTCAGCATCGTAGTACATGGCTTCATCATCACCTGCATCTTTCGCATCCATTTGAGCTTTGAAGCGGCTGTCTTGATCTTCTGCATCATTAAGCTCAGAGAAACCATTGGCGACTTCACGACCACCAATAAAGAACTCGAAACGGTCTGTAATGAAGTGATTTTCATCGTTACGACGTGCCAGTGGAGAAATATCTGCAGGGTAACCTGTGATGAACGTAGGCTGCATCAACTGAGGTTCAGCCGTTTCACCAAAGATTTCTTCAAGTAGCTGACCACACGTCCAGAATTTTTCGACTTTCATGCTTAAGCTTTTTGCTAAATCACGCATAAATTCGACATCTTTAACTTCTTCGTAAGTCATCGATTGAATTGTTGCATTGTCTGGATTGTACTTTTTGATTGCATCTAACATGCTCAAGCGTGCATACGGGCCACCGAAATCGACGGTGTGTTCACCGTATGGCAGTTTGGTAGAACCGCACAAATCAATCGCAATTGAACTGAGCATGTCTTCAGTCAAATCCATCAAGTCTTTGTAATCTGCGTAAGCCATATAGAATTCCATCATCGTAAATTCTGGGTTATGACGCGGTGATAAACCTTCGTTACGGAAGTTACGGTTGATTTCAAATACTCGCTCAAAACCACCGACTACAAGACGCTTCAAATAAAGTTCTGGCGCAATACGCAAATACATTTCGATATCGAGTGCGTTATGGTGAGTAATAAACGGACGCGCTGTTGCTCCACCTGGAATGGTGTGCATCATTGGCGTTTCAACTTCCATGAACTCTTTTTTCACCATGTAGTTACGAATTGCAGTAACAACTTTAGAGCGCATTACAAACGCTTCACGAGATTCTTCGTTAACGATCAAATCAACATAACGCTGACGATAACGTGTTTCTTGATCGGTCAAACCATGGAATTTTTCAGGCAAAGGACGCAGCGCTTTAGTCAACAACTGGTAGTCTTCCATATTGACGTATAAATCACCTTTACCAGAAAGGTGAAGCTGACCGGTCACTCCGATAATATCACCGATATCCAAACCTAAAAATTTCTCTTTAACGTCTTTTTGAACGTCTTTACCTGCATAAGCCTGAATACGCCCGCTCACATCTTGGATAACCAAAAATGGACCACGTTTCGCCATAATGCGACCCGCGATAGAACGTTGAATGCCCATTTCTTCAAGCTCTGGTTTAGTGTACTCGCCATATTCAGCTTGAATATCTGCAGCCTTATGTTTTCGATCGAAGTTATTTGGGTGACCGTTAGCAGGGCAATTCTCGCGGATATGTGCGAGCTTGGCACGACGCTCAGCAATGAGCTTATTTTCATCTTGGACGTGTTCAGTCATCTTCTTCTCTCGTTAAACCTAAAAAACGTAGTTGGATCATTAAGTAATCAATTTTTAGCCAATTTTGCAGCATAATCAATAGCTGTATTTTAGGTTAAAGCCCTGATTTTAGGCTTGCTTCAATAAATCTATCTAAATCGCCATCTAATACAGCTTGTGTATTACGGTTTTCAATACCTGTTCGTAAATCTTTGATCCGTGAGTCATCTAATACGTATGAACGAATTTGACTGCCCCAACCGATGTCTGACTTAGAATCTTCAGCGGCTTGTTTATCCGCATTTTGTTTGAGCATTTCAAGCTCATACAATTTTGCTTTTAATTGTTTCATCGCTTCATCACGGTTTTTATGCTGTGAGCGACCACTCTGACACTGCACGACGGTATTCGTCGGTAAGTGAGTAATACGTATTGCAGATTCTGTTTTGTTTACATGCTGACCACCAGCCCCTGATGCACGGTAAGTATCTACACGCAAATCAGACGGATTGATGTCAATCTCAATCGAGTCATCAATTTCTGGATACACAAAGACTGAACAAAATGAGGTATGCCGTTTACCTGATGAATCAAATGGTGATTTACGCACTAAGCGATGCACGCCTGTTTCAGTACGCAACCAACCAAACGCATATTCACCGTTAAACTTGATGGTCGCGCCTTTAATGCCCGCAACATCACCGTCTGTTACTTCTACCAATTCTGGTTTAAAGTCATGGGCATCACCCCATCGCAAGAACATACGTAATACCATGTTTGCCCAATCTTGAGCTTCTGTTCCGCCCGATCCTGATTGGATATCGAGGTAACAGTGACAGGCATCGCTTGGTCCTGAGAACATACGTTTGAATTCAAGGTCTTCCAGTCTCGCTTCAAGATCATTAAGCTCTGTGCTGGCATCATTGAAAGTTTCTTCATCGTCTTCTTCAATCGCAAGCTCTAATAAGCCTTCGATGTCTTCAAGACCTGAGTCCATGTCATCAATAGTTTTGACAACATTTTCTAATGAAACTCGTTCTTTACCTAACGCTTGAGCATTTTCTGGGTTGTCCCAGATTTCGGAGCTTTCGAGCTCACGAGTAACTTCTTCTAGACGCTCTTTCTTGGCATCATAGTCAAAGATACCCCCGAAGTAGGTTAGTTCGATCTGCCAACTCTTTGATTTTGAATTTTACTGGATTTACTTCAAACATGAATTCAGTTTCGCTTATCAGCAATTTTAAGTCATTTAGCCGGACATTTTAACCTATGCGAAGAGGTGTGAAAACCATCAAATCAAGCTTTCCAAGCTGAATTTTAATCCTTGGATCAAAATCAATAACAAACTGACTTTCAATAAGTGCCATTTTCGGATTTTTAATAAATAAAAACCACCGATAACAATGATGACATCATCTACTGACGATATTGAACTTACTACCACTGGTTGAACCCACGCAGCGGCTAACATTCCTACTACACAAGCGTTTATTATCTTTAACGCATCGCTGAATTTAGGCCGTTCACACAACACATGCCAATGTTTAATGGTCGCAAGCAATAATAAAAATCCAGGAGAAAAAATAGCGAATGTTGTCATTATCGCACCAACAAAAGCGCTGCCTTGCCACGAAGATGCACCAATAAAACCACTAAGGGTAAACATAGGCCCCGGTATAAGCTGGGCAAAACCATAACCTGCTAAAAATAATTGACCATCAATAAAATGTGATAAATTATTTTGCAGCAACGGTAATACAACATGTCCGCCACCGAAAACTAACGATCCAGCTAAGAAAAATTGTTTAACTAACTCAATATTTACAAAATATTGAGAGAAATAGATAAGCCCTAACAAAGCCGCAAGAAAGATACTAATCCATAAAAAATTAATACTTATTTTTTCCGAAAATGACTTTTGCGGATTTACATTCATGTTATATCCATAAATGGCCGCAACGAAAAGTATTCCAACTTGAATCATCGATGATGGAAAAATAATAAGTAAGACAACTGAAACTAACGCAAATAACCGCGTGATACCCGTCTGGCAAAAACTCTTAAACATTGATATGACGGCATCAACAACCACAATAACAGCAAGCAATTTAAGTGCATGTATCAACAGCTGTATCCATGTTTCATCCAGCCAAGCACGACTCATTACCGCTAAAAAAAACATAATCAAAAATGAAGGTGCAGTAAATCCAACAAAAGCCGCCAGAGCACCAACAATTCCACCTCGATGATAACCGATGGCAAACCCCAATTGACTTGAAGATGGGCCCGGTAAAAACTGACATAACGCTAGTAACTGTCCGAAATATTTATCATCAAGCCACGTTAACTCTTCAACAAATCGGCGGCGAAAATAACCTATATGAGCCACTGGCCCACCAAAAGCAACGAAACCTAATAACAAAAATTGTTTGAAGATGCCAAAAACTGAGTTAAACAAGACTAATATTCCAGATAAATTTTTCTTATTATGTGACAGGGAGATGACACATAGATGACAATGCAGCCAAACGGACAGAGGCACCAAATTATTATTCATTTGGATCTTTTAAAATAATAGAATCATAATCCATGATTTTATGCCTTTTACCCAGCTGCTTTTCTAACCAATGAACGGTGTTTTTAGCTGTTAATCGGTAAGTTGTTAACTTGCCACCAAAAACACTGAGTAAATTAGGATGAGTTTTACAGGTATGCATTAATGTTTCGCGAGAAGAGTGAAACGCTTTATTTTTTGAAGATGGTAATATCCTTACACCACAAAACGTTCTTATCATTAATGTTCGTAATGTATTCAAGTCACCACGCTCTTTGAAGTAATAAACATAAATCCCCAATAAATATCCAATCTCATCTTCTGTAGGAGTGATACTCTCCGGTAAATCAATCAATGGAACTTCTGTTGTTCCTATTAACGTTTTTTTCCATACCAAGGCATGACGAAGATGACTCTTTCATCAAAGCAAGACTCTAAATAAATGATGCCATCAGCAACTGGTATATCCAGCAATACATGCGTACCTTGTACCCAATCAATAGATGGAGGCTCAATATTTGGTTCTACTTTTTCAAGTAGTTGGCTCGCCCATGGACCTGTTGTATTAATAACTGCTGAGCATTCTATTTCCAACAATTCATTATTTGATAAATACCTTA
>VSKX01000365.1_pt1 | contig 14584 bp, 8 predicted proteins | sample 4799481 | NCBI WGS metagenome assembly VSKX01 (sample SAMN12179537, study PRJNA552185) | sponge metagenome | biome: deep-sea hydrothermal plumes; feature: spots directly above weak diffusing fluid; material: sea water; isolation source: sponge from the Swan site of a hydrothermal vent ...
GACGATAGAATCGTCTCTCCATCAATGAAGAGCTGCACGTCTTCACGATAGGTGTTGATGAGGACCTTTGAGAGTGCAGGACAGATCTGTTGTATGTTGTGGAGTGCAGCCTGTCGGTTGAGTGAGTTGAACGCATTTGATATTTGTCGCATTGCATGGACAGTATGGGATTTTCACGTGTCTACGCGCGCGCGCGTACTCGAACTCAAACTCGACTCAGACTGTGTGGTTGTTTGCTTCTTTTTACTTTAGCGTTCTTTACCACTCTAATCCCCAAAATTCCTTTTCCTGCACAAACTTCATCTTGATTAGCTCCTGGACCAACTGCATGCACTGCAAGACAGGCCAAGTGACCCTGGACAAGGCAAGGGACAAAGCAATGATTTGCATTATCCTTGTAGCTGGTCATGGAGTTGTTCTGGAGAAGCAAATACTGGTACACACACTTCATAATGACACTCTAGCAGATCTATTGTTACAGGTTACTCCTCGATTGGTTTAAGTCTCAGTTAGATAGGCGTAAAAAAACGGGAGGACGGGGTTTTTCTGCGGTACTAATATTCATCAGCCTACATACGTACATAATGGTCTGGTGCCTAGCACCTTTACATGTACACATGTGCACATTACGTATCAGAATAATTATTGTTATAGTATAATTAATGCGAACTGATTGGTGCTGCTAAACAACTCCCATTCTCTCGTTTTGACGACTGAAGACGGCCACACCCACCTATCTCTCAGTCACCTCATTCCTTTGTTGTCGTTCTCATACACAAACTTTATCTAGACAGACTAAGTCTAGTCATTGTTAGTATAAAGCATTGTTGCAGGATGATCGTAGTGGAGCTTACAGTCACTTGATTGGGATTCCCAAGGCTCTCCTACCAGCTCGACCAGACTCTTCAGACAGTGGAGACACTATACTGGACTGCTGGTGGAAAGCCTTACAAAGGTAAGGTTCTGACCCGAGATTCCAATTTCACTCATTCCGTTGCCAGTCGTCAGCAGTTCAGCGATGTGTATTTAGTCACCAATGCTGCAAGGTAAGCCTTATCTAGTCAGTAGTTTTTGTGAGTGCTTCCTACGCCACTTTTATTAGTTGCTGTGCTGTAGATACAAGTACTATGAGAGATGGGCAAGTGCTTGTGGCTTTCCAGTGCACAACATTATCAATGATGGATCAACTACAATAGAAAATAGGTATATACTGTACATGTATAATAATTATGTTTATGCTATCTCATGATTGTAAAAGGCCTAAGGTGTAAGCCTGGTTCACAATATAGCACTGGAGCTTATGTACGTAGACTAGCGTAGGTTCTAAATATAGCGCTTGAGCTTACATACGTAGACTAGCGTAGGTTCTAATCCAGCGTTTCCTACGCTAGTGTACGTACGTAAGCTCCAGTGTCATGTTGTGATTTTTTTTATAGTTTAGGAGCAGTGGCTGATTTAGAGCTGGCTATCCGAAGCAAGAGTATAACCAGTGACATCATGGTGGTACGTATGTGTACGACTGTATGTCCTATGGAAAACACTGCATACACGTACTGTACTGCTTGACACTAGGTGGCTGGAGATATGCTCTTTGGGCATAACTTTGACATTGGTCAGGTGTGCAACTACTTTAAGCTCAAGGTAAGAGCAACATGGTGTGGTGGCTTGATCCGTGTGCTGTACGTATTATTGTGCGTGTCTTTCCTTCCTTAGAAAGGGGATCTGGCCATATACTATGAGTTACCTGAATCTGAGTCCACAGAGAACAGAGGGATTGTGGAGATTGACAATCCAACTGGAAGGTTCGCGCAAGCCATTGAATCTCCTTATCATTGTTGTTTGATCATTACGAAAGTACATAATTTTGTGGTTCATGGCGGTCGGTTACCTGGAGCAAACCAACAGTGGCTAAAGGAGTTGTAATAGCTAGGGTTTCCATAATGGACAGGATTCGCTGCATTTAACCTTATTTTCTTTTCCCATACTAGTCAATACGTGTTCTCCATGCAGAATAACTAGCTTTCTTGAGAAACCCCGCCCAGATGAGACCACCTCTCGATTAGCCAGTCCGGTGTTTTACTGCCTTCGTAGAGAGACATTGAGCTTTGTGAGTGAGTACACTGATGAGCACACCAGCAAAACAAAGAGAGCACTCGGGATGTTCATGGTGAGACTAAGTTCTGGTGCTTGATCTAACTACTGTCAAGATTTTCATTTACTTTGCACCAAAGCAATTTGTTACGATTTTAGAAGTAACGTTAATAATTTGACCGTAAAAACTGTGCATGAACATTGTAGCTGATTCTATGTATATAGGCGTGGTTAATAACCAAGAGAATGGTATACGGGATGAAGCTGCCCACAAGGTTCCAGCTTATTGGTCAGGTGACTCTGGCAGACTACGAGAAGTGGATAACTTGGTTCAAACAAAGCCAGCTGCAAGACACTCGGCAAGCCTTTCCAACCACAGTTCGCAGCTATGCAAGGTCAGATATAGTATAGTGCAAGCACTCATTCATTCCATTCCCTCTGCATGTATAAACATAGAATTGGGCTTATGGGAAATCCGTCTGATGGCTTCTTTGGAAAGACCATTTCTCTCTCCATTGCCAACTTCTGGGCAGAAGTCACAATCGTGGAGTCCTCAAGAGTGGTGTGTATGTATACTGTATTCTCATCATGTATACGTACGTATGTAAATACTCACTTCTATCTTTGCAGAAACTCATTCCTCATCCTATCAATGATCCGTCCGAGTTTGGCAGTCTCTCTGATCTCTACGGAATCAGTCGGAGGGAAGGGTGAGGTGTGCTCATCTCACGGATAGTATAGTTATCCCTGCTGGCTGTAGATACTTGGGAGGGTTACGTCTGTTGCAGGCAACATGCAAGCGGTTCTACCAGTACTGTGCTGAACACGGGTGCGTTGTGCACGTACGTACCTAACTGAAATTATTACTAACAAAACAGGATTGCTCTGGCTCGTAAGAATTTCACCCTGTCCTACGATACCAATATTCCAAGACAGGTGGTGAGTGAGAAATTACTGTACAGCCGTGTAGCACTCTTTGCTATAGGGGCTAGCGGGAAGTAGTGCTATCATTACATCTGCTCTCAAGTGCCTCATGAAGTTTTACAACCTCTCAGAGATTGTGAGTCTGTCCTCTCATACTACGTGCATATGCACGCACCAGAGATTCTGACCGTTAACTCTTCCTGTTCAATCAATATGCTGTCTGTTTTGATTGTCAACGTGCAGGATATGTCCAAATCGATACAGCCCAACTTTGTACTTGGGGTCGAAATCAATGAGCTGTACATCCAGGCTGGCCTTCAGGACAGAGTGATTCAGGTGCATGCATGAGTCATCATCATATAATTGGTGTATCTCCATCCCACTCTCAATATTGTGTGTGTGTAGGTGTATGAAGGTCTTGTATACATGGATTTTAATCAGGAGACAATGCAGAAACAGAGCTATGGTTTGTGACATGTAGCTAAACTGACGTACACCATTAGCTATTCATTAAAGCACAGTTGGGGGCTACTTTTAACTCTCATTCTCTATTAATTAATAGATGCAGCTAGTGAGTTCTATCACATGACGTGTTTAGATCAAAATTCCAAGACAAAATCCTGCTTTTATTATTTCATACACACTCAGACTGAAAGAATATTATAGGCAGTTGTTTGGAACATAACTTAAGTTGGGAGAGGCCAAGCTAAAACATGCATTAGATAGCTCTAAACCCTAGTTCACGCAACTGGGTTGAAATTGCTGTCGCGACGTACTACGTGAATTCCAACCTCAGTCTATTCCAACGTGAGTTGCACGTGGCAACCCCCCGCAGAGCGGCACATTACGTGCATTGTGAACCAGGCCTAACATGACCTTTCAGATGGTGTGCTCGAATGGCCAATTGCTTTCGAGTCCATTTTGGGGGAAAACCATGGTACTATATATAATTATAAGTGGGTGAAATTGTCAAAATTTAACTGTTTATTTTTTATTTTTAGCTAAACATACTTTCTGGTAGAGTTTTTTCTGAAAATCACTAATTGGACCAACTTATGGCCCCAACAGTTGCCATAATCACATGTACATGTGCTTTGTGGTACCCCTGTGGTATGATAAAGGTTTTTGTAACACTAGCTGTGCATCCCTGCAGGAAATTATGAGAGGTTGGATTCGTCAAAGCTCCCTCCACTTTGGTTAGCCTATCTGTCAGACCCCAGTGACTCAGGTTAGGTTAGCTGTACGTACTGTACTTACTGCCTTTCTTTGTTATAAACAATTGTGTGAATAATAGTGTTGTTTAAACAGCTGCTCAACCAATAACTGTTTGCATGCCAAGTTATTATCGCATGCCTTGATAACGAGTGTTGAATACACTATCAATTAACGGGTTTTCAGGAAAGATTCACAGCACTGTAAAGGAAAGATGGATTAAAGGTACCTACTTCCATGTAGCCGGAAAATTTGGCGGTCATTTTTGTGGCAGTGCAGCAAAAATATACATATTGGTTTTTTAATTTGACAGTTAGTCTCGCAAGATCATCCTTAAATTTGGCGGATTTAAAATTGACGATTCCTCTCCCAATCGCAAAATTAAAAGTCACTGCCAAATTTTCTCACTATACGATACGTAATCTGTCATCATGGTTGCTACCCATTCACACAATTTTGTATTACAGGTGATCAAGAAGTGTTGGATGCTATGAAGCAATTTGCCAGTATAACTGACACAGCAAGGTGTGTTCGTGTAGTGTGTGCATTGACTATTATAATTATATGTTTGCTACTGTGTTGATGTCAGGACTGCAATTCAAGAGCAGAATTTTAAACAGTAAGTGCATCTTAGATTTTTTTGCTCTGTAACTATGCATCTATGCAGGTTGTCCGCTTTGATGAATGATAATTTTGATATTCGCCGTCGTATCTACGGAGACCAGGCCCTGGGGGAGGCCAATCTGGAGATGGTAGAGACAGCACGATGTCACGGCTCTTGTGCTAAATTCGCTGGTAGTGGTGGAGCTGTGTTTGGGATCTGTAGTGATAAAGAAAAGAAGGTAGGATGTATTGAAACAAAATAATATAATATTGTGAAACTGGCTCTACATTTACAGCTGGAAATGAAGAAAGAGTTTCAAGAGAAAGGCTACGTGTTCTGTGACGTACAAATATATTCACCTGAGCGCCAAGAATGAACTATTTGGAACACCCAATGTCCTAATTAAAAATTAATGTGCTATTTTTGTGCAACTCTCACAATGTCAAGTATTTTCTTTGGATTGCGTTTTTGACCTAACGTTAAAATAGAGAAAACTCGGGCCGGGAACCATGTACGTACACGTACGTACGTACTATCTTGTGTACTATGATTAAAGTATCGATTAATCGGTGTCCAAAATCTAGCAAGTGAAAGAAAGCTCTACGTACGTATACGCACAGTAGCTGAGCGAAGATATCAAAACCTACCAGTCCTTTGTATCAAGGCAGCTGCTGCATAATTTGCCCACTGGCCAGAGACTCGACTAATTATTATACTGCCTACGTGACGCTGTCCAGCAGAAGTGGAAGATCTAAACTCCATAGTAAGTTCAATCATAGCTAGCTATACTATTGAATTATACTGTAATCTCTTACTGCAGCAACTAGCACTCAAACTGCTTTGCACAAAAAGATGTCAGAGTTTGTAAACCTCCCAAACATATCAATAACTAAAGACTTGATAGAAAGAATCCAGTTTTCACTGTCAAGCCGAAATGCTGAGAATAAAGTGGCTGAGTGTTCTGTGCATATATTTGCATCAAAAATAGTTGAGAATCTCCAGGAAATTCAATGGCAGTATGTCGCCTCGGGCGTTCCTTGTATGTTGCGAAATCGAGAGCTCACGAAAAACGGTCGAAAGTATATGTGGTCCATGAACCTGTGCCTATACAATGCCCAGTACGGAGTCTTGGTATGGAAGTCAAAATTGGCACCCAATAGTGATTATACAGCTGTGGCTGATAACTTTCAGGTGTTTGCCCTGAGTGAGGTCAATGTGATAATGGGAATGTTGTTTTCCTCGAAAGAGCAAGCCTGCGAGTTGAATACAGTATACACCACTTGGCATCAACAAAGACAAAGAGACGATGGAAAGAAAGGCCCAGCTACCACCGGAGGAGGAGGTGCCGCTCAAGTTTCTCGCTTCCGCAAAGAAATGATCTCAAAGCCTTGTAACTTCCAGCACATTCAAGGCACCCAAGCGCTTGACGAATGTCTAGAGATTGAGAAGATAAAATCGGATATTATTGCAGCTCTGTTTGGTCTGGGTACATCTGTCGGGAGGTCAGAAGTCGATGGGCCGGCCGCCGTTAAACGAAAAAGCGCGCAGTCGAAGAAATCAAAGCACGAAATTTCAAAGCCAAAAATGACATTCAAGATGATCAATATCCCTCAGACCTCTCTTAACAGTAGTCGCCCCGTGTCCCCACACCTCTCTCCCCCAGCCTCTGCCAGCAACACCTCCTCAGCTCACGAGCAACTCCATATGACGCACACTATGCAAGTACAAACCACCGTGGAAGTTACTAATGGCCATCTAGAGAACCCTGAAGAATTTACTGCTCCTGCCGAAGTTGTTCTACCCCCATCTGATCCGACCCCCGAAGTCGAGACCATCGATCAATTTCTACCACCCCAGACCACAGAAACTGTGGAGCAATTTCAACCGGTTCCTGTTGAGCCTATCGTGACAACTGATACCATGGAAACCGGTAGTAACAAATTTATGGAAATCGAACCTGCCACAAACAGTCAGGACTCCCAACCCCCGCCAATGTACAATCAACTCAATTCTGAAACTGCTGAAGACTACGACACGCTCGAGCCTAGCAAAGGACTGCCTTACAATAATAGTCAGGGTACCTTTGCCTACAGTCAGTCGCCACCTCGCCTGGACTTAAATCTCGAGAAGGAATTCACTGAGTCGGTTTTGTTTCAGTCTGCTCTGATGTCTGCTAACTAATAGTAATTATTCACACAAAGAGTTTTGTTTTCTACGTGCGTAGTGTTGCAATAATAATGTCTTACGGAGTGTGTTTGCATTGTTTAATCTATCTCAAAAAAGCACTCAGGTTTTGGCATTCATTTTAACAGCAGTACATATTTTGCCTATCTTAGAGTAACGAGCCGTGCACTGTTTTATTATTGTTGGTTGTGTATTCTATCCTGTCCTATTTTTTTTTTTTACACTTTTCCTGCTGTGTAACCATGCACATTTGCACTTTTGTTCACTCAATCTAGTTTTGTGTGTGCATGTCCGTCTGATGCTCGTCTTTAGTGTGTATTTCACATGACTATTATTGTGGTGCAGTGAACAGTGTTGATCGTGCAGCCAATGGCTTCACTCCCATGAGAGTAAGCAATTCAGTGGAGGTCCCTTGATGGCATAACAACTCTTTGTTGGTAAACACCACCATGTCAATCCTCAATTACGCATCCTCTTTTAGGTGAATACGATTACATGCCATGTACAGTAATATGCAAGTTTAGGTCAATACGAATGCATGCCTTGTACAGTAATAATAATATGCAAGTCATACAAGTAGTGTTGTTAGAAGCCCTCCCTTGTAAGTGCATGCATTGTAGCAGTGTATTCACGTGGAAGTGGTGGGAACTGTACACATGTAGTGTGTGTGTAGTGGGTAAGCTCTTAGCCAAGTTTATTGAGTCTCCCACCTCATTATATCACCATACACCAAAAACCACCCAGTCTTTCAACATTCCCTAGCTGCCTGTCAGCTCAGTGTATTGAAATGTCATATAATTATATCACAGAATTAACAATAAAAAATACCATGTATATCTGTACACAAAAGTAAAGCGAATGATTGGGTTAATAAATGGCCTATAAGTATCCTGTTACGTTGAGGCCTTAGCTACTCAGTTGACAGTGTTCGCCTGTAAAACATCATGTAAGGGTCACCAGAGTTGAGGTATCTGGCTGGACTGGCAATCCTTTGAACACTGTGTGGTAGGTACAGAGCAAGGTCATTAGCTTTACACGAATGTACTACAACTACACAGTGTGATCACAAGTGCTTAAGCATAAATAGCAGGTTAGGTAACCAGCAAAACAATGGTTATCATAGCACAATCAACACAGCAGCTGGTATTGTATGACTCCAGAGAGTGTTGAGTTTCAAGGGGTGCAATACCAACCAGTGCCCTATCACTACAAAAGGCATAGCTGGAGTAGAATAGAGAGCGGGGCATAAGTACACGTATATACCCTTCAGTATGTTTCGCTGCATAATTATTATATTATATAAAAGGGATTCCTTAGCTTTATTTGGACATAAGGTGTGGCAGTGTGTCTTTCTAATCGATTGATCGACTAGTAATACTGGTAATCTTGCATCTCGGTGTACAAACATCATCAGGAAGTGTCTCATCAAACTTTGGAACACTTGTATAGCTATCACCTAGCAACCCCACCCCATAATGACCTACCCTGTGTTATAATATTCTTACAACAACAAGGGCAATAATATATTATAATGCACTGGTCTATTACTGCATGGAGTCAGTTGTAGGATATTATAACCATAGGAAACTTGAACAGACAAAATACATTTAAACATCATCAAAAGTATTGCTTATCCTAACTGACATTCAGCCCCACTTGAAAGAAAAGATTAGATTACCACATCTATGTAAGAGGCCAGTAAAGTTGACAAACTATTCCAACACCCACTGTTAGTTCATGCCAATGTGCTACTGTAGAAATCATGCCCGTATAATTGCAAGAAGGTCACATCAATTGTGTACAAGCTAAAAAACAGTTTTACAGATTCTCAATGGAGACTTAATTAGTGAGAAATTTAATATATCCTTGCAGCATATTCCGTCTATGCACACATACACACAAGGCAGTACATACCAGGAATCGTTGAAGTGGTACCACTGATCAGTAGCGTAGTGCTTAGCAAGAGCTGTGTAGTGTCCAAAGGACACACTCCCAATGTGGTTGGAGGTGGCGTACAGTTCGTACTTGAGTTTCTTGCCAGAATACTTATTTTTGACTACACGTGGAAGCATAAAATGAAACACACACGACATAAGTATTTACACACAATAAGACAAGTGCAAGACAATTGACACAAATCATGCCTAATAAAAAATTATAGTGGATCAACAGAATCCAAACGATTACCGTATTCGTCCAAAATAGCACCAAAACAGTAAAGTAGTCACAGCATCATTATCAAAATGATGCTTTATTTTACTTAACTTTTATTACAAACTGGGTAAGAGTGACTGGCGGAGTGAAGCATCGAAAGCTTAGGGAGCTTTGCCATACTGTTGTGATGCCACAGTGTATATATACAGTATACAGTGTACATGTGACTAAAGGACCAGCATTACCTGACTCCTTGCTTGCATAGTTGGTGAGGTCCAACACAGTAGGAATGTTGACAATCGTACTCAATTTGTTGCGATAAGATTGCGACGAGAATCTCTGAAGATCTGATTAGTTGAGTTAAGGAGTTGAAACACTACACTGATCTCTTAAAGCAGTTCTATTACACACAGAACACACTAAAGTAGCCACCCAGCTACTCCTACACACCTCAACACACAAAGCACATAGACACAGCATGATAATAAGTACACTTGGGTAGCATTTCAAAACACCCCAATGAAGTGCCACGCACGCTATAGTCTAAGAGCCTATATAGTTGACACACAACACTTAGAGATGGTGCAAGCAGGGATAAAAGCAAGAGCCAGGCTATTAGAGTCAGTAATGAGCACATATAGGGGCTCAGTGTAGCTATAAACACTTCAAGGGCAAAGCAAATTAAGTCTCAACACAGTGACAGTACTTGTAGTAAGGATACACACTACGAGGACAGGAGGGAATCTGTGGACTGTAAATCGCTTACGAGTTCTTCTCAGAGCTCTACAATTGTTGCAGTACTGGAGAAAAAATCACACAATAGCAGTGTTTCTTAATTTCGGTAAACATCATCACATACAAAAACTACTTACAGCTTTGTTGCTCCCATCCAAAATCTCTTCCTTGGTGAAGTGGGTTATGCAGTCCTCCAGGCTCAAGTCACTTATGGTGAAGTTTGACCCAAGTCTACAAGGTCTCTGTAAAATGCAAATAGCACAAACATAGTCAGAATTCAATCACGTGCACAGTTAGTGGAAAAAAGGACATGTTCTCTACTAACTCAGAATGTACACAAGTTAATGTATGTACGTACGTTTGGTATAGGCAGAGGAAGGTCCCAGAAAGGGTCAAAGGTAGTCGAGACCTCCTTACAGGTATCGCAGATCAGGGTACTTCGTAGTTGACCCATGAACACACGAGAAATAGGTGTGTCCTCATGTTTGAAATAAGAGTGCCACCTCTCATCACCAATATCGTCACTGCAAACAGAAAAAAAAATAAAGCAGCTCTAAATACCAAGGCTTTGCACAAATGTAACTTTTGTTTGTGATGATCCTTTACACACTTACCTCAGCCCAGAAATAGGCACAAGCGTGCTCGAGTTCTTTTTGATTTTTCTTTTATACTCTTCGTGAAGCTCTGAGACTAGCAATCTTAGTAGCTCTTGCGAGTCTTGCTGTCCATAACCAGCAAACATTGCATGCACTCTTGACAATGCCAGTTTGAGAGCCTGGGGACTTATTGACTGATATAAATTTAACTGAGAGGAACTCGACAGGGATGCTGATTTTTTGGGCCACATGTCTTGCATCAATTGTGCATAGGCTGGAGAAAAAGAGAGTTATTTATCCAATATGCGAGAAATGTTCCTCACCTTTCCCTACAGCGTTTCTCTCAGAGTAAATATCAGTGCGGAGGTATTCCTGAGTCAACTCCAGAGTGTGACTGAGGCACTGGAGAGCAGAGTTCATGAAGCAAGTGTTTCCCATGTTGCGCAGTCCCACAATACCACCTGTTCTTAGAACCCCCTCAACACCAACTGGGGTGGCCTGCGTCTGCCTGGACTTGGCTGCAGAGAAAAAAAAATTAATATTATAGCCACAGGTGTTGTGTAAATCTACACAACACACATATTGTACACAGGCTAAAGACTTAGAAACAAAAGTGCAACTATTTACTCACTCCCGAGAGAACGTAGCAGCTTGGCAAAGAAAGTATTTGGACTGTCAGACCTGTCCTTGGTCCGAATGGGGCTAATTTGTTCGGAAATGGCTCCATTTTTGGAGCACTTGACAACTCTCCTCTCAGAGTGGGCACATATGCTAGTTAATGGGCTCTCCTCTGCCTTGGAATACCTGATGTCTCTTCTCTCAGAGGGAGCATGTGTGCTAGTTATTGGGCTCTCTTCTGCCTTGGAATACCTGACTTCTCTTCTCTCAGAGGGAGCATGTGTGCTAGTTATTGGAATCTCCTCTGCCTTGGAAGATCTGACGTCTCTTCTCTCAGAGGGAGCACGTGTGCTAGTTATCGGGCTCTCCTCTGCCTTGGAATACCTGACGTCTCTTCTCTCAGAGGGAGCACGTGTGCTAGTTATCGGGCTCTCCTCTGCCTTGGTAGATGTCGAAACCCTCAACTTATCATCTAGTGAGCTGTCACTGTGATGGCGGTGGCCAGTATTATTATTCAAGTTTGTGTATGACAATGCAGCAGTTAGAGACGACACAGACGAGGATCTAAGGAGTTGCATTATAGGCCAAGGATCTGCACAAGCTAGAGGTGGTACACTTTCTCTTTTCAATTCTCGTCGTCTTTCTCGTGGTGAGGACAGCGATACTGGGCCAGAGGTTCTATCACTGTAGCTGGTGATACCGCCAGTGAATGAGTTACTTCGGCGCCTCCTGGAGGGGGGAGGAGACGGTATGCTGTGGGGAACCGTAGGGAGACTGGGAGTTCTAGTAGAGACTTTTCTTGTGACAACGACATCACGAGACGATCCAGGATAACCATATCTTGTTAACGAATAACTTCTGTCTTTGTTCTCTGAGCCTGGCGTTGAAGTTGAGGTTGCAGTTGATTTGGTTGTTGCAATTGATTTGGTTGTTGCAGTCCTCCTTGAAGAGGAAGGATTGCTATGTTTGCTGGGGAGCAAAACTGGCCTGCTAGATCGACTAGCCGGGCCACTTGAAGTGTCTATGAAAAAAGGACTACAGTCACAATACTGTAAATATTACAACACAAAAACACCAAAAAAACTACTATACATGCATAGTAGTACATCATTATATTAATACTGTACGTAAAAGCTCACCTCGAACAACTCCAGTTGGTCGTGATGTGTCGTAACGATTGTTCTGGCTAGAGTTATGGTGAGACATGTCCAACTCGCCTTCGTGAGAGAGGGTCTGGACAACTGACTCAAATGAGGTCTGCACAGAGACAGAAGCAAATTGCTTTTTGCAGTGAACGCGACGTTTCTTGGACTTGTGAAGAGCACCAGTGAGTTTCTTGCAAGCCTTTTTGATTCGCTTTCGAAAGCCTTTAAAGAGAGGGCGATTAAAATGGCACAGTACAATGCCAACAAGAGACGGCATCGGAAGAGACTGAACAACTGCAAGTAAATAAAAGACAATGCACATACGTTGCAGTCAAAGATTAATCGAAATAAATTATTATGTAAAGATAGGGATATAGTAGAGACATAAAACCACACACACACACACACACACATACTGAGAGTCTGTTGATGAGGAACAAACTTGATCAATCTTCGCAAGAAAATCAGTCACAGATTCCTTCACTAAATTTAGCACACAAATGACAGCTTCAGAATGCTTAGAGAACTACTCTAAATGCACAGAGATAGCAGCAGCTAGTTGCAATACTCATAGTAAGGAACTGGAATGAGAGTTGTTCTCCCAGAGCTAGCGAGCTAGCTAGCTAGGCTACAAGCGTCCCACAGGAGGCGTGGCCTACCATTTCTATGGTGACGCTTATTCGATGTTTTTAATACAGACGACCACTTCCAAAACCAAACAAACATGACACATAATAATTAATGCGTAAATGAATTCTTACATGAATTTCACCACTGTTCGATACCTTCCTGTAAGTTAGACATCTAGATTAATTAATTTTGGTAATGTCTTTTGGACACGATCATCTTCGTACAAGAAAGTACAATAACCTTGTTGCTGAAGACGACGAGGACAGTAAAGTAGATCTGAAAGTGTTTATTCCTACCCCAACTAACAGTGGACATACACACCAAGTTAATGCTGAGTCTAGTCTGATGGAAAACGGTCAACCAAGTGAAGGTGAGTCCACTGATGGAGAAGTTATCTACTCGAAAGCTGAGGACAAAGTTCACTTGATCTCACCCAAAGAGGAGGGCATTGATCAGGACGGTGTTGTCAGAGAGTATGAAGTGGCTCTACAGCATATCGGATTCGGGCTCTTCCACATTATTCTGGTTATTTGTAATGGACTGGCTCTCACGTCAGATGCTGTTGAGGTATTGTCCATCTCTTTTGTACTCCCCGTGATCGGCCGTGCTGACGAACTCAGGCTTGAAGCCTGGCAAACTGGACTTCTCAGCTCTGCCATCTTCATAGGGATGTTGTTTGGGAGCTACTTTTGGGGTGGGTTGGCTGATATGATGGGAAGAAAGAAGACATTGGTATTCTCGCTTGCTACTAGTGGCGTGTTTGGTCTCGTGTCAGCATTTTCACCAAATTATACTGTCTTCATTTTGTTGAGATTCTTTAGTGGATTTGGGTAAGTATGCCATGTCACTACACAAGTGCATGTACATGTTTGATGTTTTCAAGTTTCAAGCCTAGTCTACATTGTCTAGTCTCAAATAACAACAATTTGAGACAATTAATAAAAACGGTGTTCATTTTTATAGCCTAATAGGCTAGATACCAACCGTTTAGCAGGACATTTTCGTTGGGTTAAATTTTCCGTTATCAGGCCTTGAAAGCGTATTTTCGTGGTCTTATCTCTAAGCGCATGTTATCATAGTACCTGTAGACGCTGGTTAATAAGCGCACCTTGTTAATAAGCACATATTTCCACATATCGCACTGTTGGTCAAAAGTCTCTTCATTTCTCTAATTCAACGAAAAAGATATGATTAACCAGCTTCTACGGTAGCTTACTGTCCGGGGCTACTATATCGAATGTCCAGATATTCGTGGGTTAATTTTTTCGTTTTGGGGCTCTCTGTAATGAAAGAAAACGAAAGAACGAAAATAAAACGAACATTTCCCGCTATACGGTATTCAGTTTGTATGATCCTGGTGTTAAATTAAAGGGCATAACTTGAGAAAATCACAGAATTTTCAGAAAATCACAATTGGACGAACAGAACTAAAGTTATGGCGATTAGAACACAACAGTTGCCATAATCTGCTCTTAGAGCCATGGTACATGTACGATTATTATACCTCAGTGCGCATGCGTTTGTTGGTGTGTTTGTCTTTCTGTCTGTGTATCTGCTGGACGGTTGCAGAGCGATCGCTACTAAAGGCTTCAAGGGGTATAAAATAAGCATTTTCAATTTGCTGTTCAATTTGGGGTGACTTTAAAATCATCAAGACCTCATCTTTTACAACACGCTTGCCTTGCACTAAA
>VSKX01062358.1_pt1 | contig 14557 bp, 10 predicted proteins | sample 4799481 | NCBI WGS metagenome assembly VSKX01 (sample SAMN12179537, study PRJNA552185) | sponge metagenome | biome: deep-sea hydrothermal plumes; feature: spots directly above weak diffusing fluid; material: sea water; isolation source: sponge from the Swan site of a hydrothermal vent ...
AGCCTTTTTATGGACTTATTGTTTGTCTTAATTCATAAGTACTATAAAATTGCTCCTTTCGTACAGAACAATAACCCCATAACATTGATAATTAATGATCTTTTCATCATTTTCGTCGATCTAAAAGATCCACACCCAAATCTTTATTTGATTTGCCTACCTCATCAAGATTTCTATGGGCGATAAATAGCATGAATAGTGCGGATGAAAAAAGTGCATATGAACCTACACACATAACTCAGAAAGTCTCTGATCAGATAGTTCCTTTTTTCAGAGATTGTTCCGAAAAGTTACCCTACATTGCTAAGCAACTGAGCATAACAACAGCTCAATTTAACAGCATGATGAAAGAGATCACTGAAAATAGTACACTCAAAGCAGAGGATGCTTGGTTCCATACATCCACACTACTGACCGTGTGTGCAGAACGCTATGACGTCACATGGCGACAATTATTCAAAGCGATAGATGCGGTTAACCTGAAGACTCCTAGCATTAAATCTCTTCGTGAATTCATGGCGTATGAGAATAAATTAACCCAAGATATTAATGATAAAATGATGCATGTTAAACAATAGCCGCTTTTGCTTAGCGGCCATGATCAATTTTTATGGCAGATGCTCTAACGCTAAATAGTCATGAGATTGCATTTCAATCAGTCTTGAGCGACAACGACGAAACTCAAAATTAAGACGACCATTGGTATAAATATCTTCCAGCGCAACTTCAGATGAAATAATCAATTTCACGTTACGCTCATAGAACTCATCAACCAAAGCAAGAAAGCGTCTTGCGATACCATCACCTGTGAGTTGTTCACCCATCTGTTTAACGCCGCTTATCATCACGGTGTGATACAAACGCGCTAACTCCATATAGTCGCGCTGACTTCGAGGGCCATCGCACAAAGCAATAAAATCAACAAGCAACACACCTTGAGCGTGTTGCCTTATTTCAATAGGACGTTCTTCAACTTCAATGAAACCTGTTGCCACTTCAGACTCGGGTGCCAATTTTGAAAAATAATCAGCTAAATTTTGTTCGGCTTTGTCATCGAGAGGGAAATGGTAAATTTCAGCTTGCTCTAACGTTCTTAAGCGGTAATCAACACCTGAATCAACATTCAGCACTTGGCAATTGGCTTTTAACTCGATAATTGCAGGGATAAAACGTGCGCGTTGAAGCCCGTTTTTGTATAACTCATCAGGAATAATATTCGAGGTAGCCACCAGCACTACGCCTTCTTTGAATAAGGCTTGAAACAATGTTCCAAGTAACATGGCATCTGTAATGTCTGAGACAAAAAACTCATCAAAACAAATTACTCGATATTGTTTCGCCATTTTATCTGCAATCGTAAGAAGTGGATCTTGCGTGCCTTTAAGCAAACTTAATTCATGATGAACTTGATGCATAAAACGGTGAAAATGCGCTCTTAATTTGTTTTCAAAAGGCAAAGCATCAAAAAATGTATCCATTAAGTAAGTCTTACCACGACCAACACCACCCCACAAATACAACCCCTGCACTGAACTTCTGCTTGAATGACCAAACCAACATAAGGCTTTCTTCCATGTCGAATCATTATTAGGTTCATTCAGCAAATCGTCGTAGACACGTTGCAATGATATTACGGCTTGTTCTTGTGCAGGATCATATGAAAAATCATCACGCTGTAAGTCTTGTTGATAATGTTGCCATGGGGTAAAGGTCGACACTGGGTTACTTCTCACTTAAGTCCTAAATAAAAACCGCGCAATATTAGCATGGCATTTATGTACCTCATAGCCAGTAACTTATTCAAAATTTATTCTTTTTTAGATCTCTTCAGCTTCTATCAACGTTAGAGAGCGATAATAGCAACACTGGATTATAAATATGTTGTTTACACAGGTAATTAAATGGCTCAAATTAAGCCAACGTTACGGACTTCATCTACTGAGTTTTCTACGCCCCTTTATGAAATTCGTCGAGTAAAAGTAACGCTTGCTGGCGGCTTTAATAAAGAATATGAATTTAGCTGTCCTGATAATATCTCCTTTATACATGCTGCCGGCGCTTTGGCCATCATTGAACATTTTGTTTGTTTTCAAGATAACTTCAAGAGACGAAATAGTTATGAATTTTTCGTGCAGGCGAACGCCATTTCAACGGACACTTCAGAAGAGACGTATTGTGTATCACTAAACGTTACAGAGTCGGACCAGATGACTTCTAGAGCGTGGGTTTCATTCTTCAATTCAATATCAGATGAATCTACATCTTCAAATAATGAAGTTTCGCCTCCATTAAAAGCCCATTTTAAAACCAAACCTCAAGGTCATTTAATAATGGATCAAACTAGTAAGTGTTTTAACGCGTTAAAAGAACATCCTTTTTTCCCAAAATCCGAAATTCATTTTTCAGCTGCTGATTTCATTAGTCACCCTTCAATCATCCTCTACCCTCAAGTGATATTTCAATTAAGTGAGCTACTTACCATACAAAATTGCAAAACAACCGATGTAAAAGAAATCGCACCAAGATTGTTCGAAATTCGTAGCAATCGCTTAACTATTCCAGAGTTTCTCTCATTTATTACTAAATTAGCCGAAGGTTTTTCTGCTGTCGAACAACATGGTTATAACCTCGATAAATTGACGCTTTTTGATATTGGTTTTGAATTAAGTAGTTTAAATCCTTGCTTACTCAGTGACGTTCACCTCGAAGCCAAGCCCATAAAAGTTGATGAACTCTCAGAAATAGACAGAGCCGGAATGAATGTTTTGCAATCGCTGAAAATTCAAGAATCTCCTGTCCCGACTGACAGCACACCTGAAGCACGAACAATTCAATTTTTAGGACAGCTTATTGTTCAACTTTCAGGGGAGTGCCCCATCTATTTTCAAGAAAGAATAGACGCGATAAAGGGTGAGTTGCCAGAAAAGCCATTAAATGTCGAAAGAATGAAAGAAGAAGTAAGCCATGAAATAACGAAATTCGGTGAAAACCCAAAAAAGAAAAGATTATCAAAGTTCGCTACCGGTACTCTTCAGAAAATGAAGCCGAGTTCAAAATCAAGTTCAAAAATTGGCTTAGAAAGCATACGTCAATCACAAATGTACACCAGTCAAGTTCCGACCATGGCTAATATTTTACAACTTTGTGTATGTATGCTTAGGCATACAGCGGAGAAGCGTTGGACGTTGCAACAAGTTATTTCAGATCTAGAATATATTCAAACTCGGCACGATAAACGAGAATCACCGTCTGCACATGGTAAAAAGACTGCGAAGCACACTTGATATTTGGCTCATTCACACCTATTTATACTTAATACAAAGTAAGATGTTGAAAAGAGCCCTCCAACAAATGAATGTTTTTAAATGGGTTTTGAACTTTTACCCAAAGACTGAGGTCGGAAACTAATACTCTTATTCAATAAGTACAACTGTTTCATCGTTTTCTCTTTTGCTAACAATTCTCGCGAAAGAGTAATAAGCAAAGAATGAGTTACCGTGCTTAGGCAACTTAGGTCACTCTAATATCAACATTATTGACGTTTTTGGAGCAATAAATACATGAAGATTAAACTCTCTGCCCTGTCTGCTGCGGTTTTAGGTGCAGCACTAACCCTAGCTCCTGTCGTATCTCATGCATCCATGCCAATGGCTATTGACGGACAGCAAATGCCAAGCCTTGCACCAATGCTTGAAAAGATCACCCCTGCGGTTGTTGCGGTTAATGTTTCTGGCACTCAAGTATCAAAGCGCCAACTACCCGATGCATTTCGTTATTTCTTTGGCCCTAACGCGCCTAAAGAACAAGTGCAAGAGCGTCCGTTTCGCGGGTTAGGTTCAGGCGTTATTATTGATGCAAAAAACGGCTACATCGTAACGAATCATCACGTTATCAATAATGCAGATGATATTACAGTAGGCCTAACTGATGGCCGCGAAGTGCCAGCAAAGCTCATTGGTAGTGACTCAGAAGCTGATATTGCACTGCTGCAAATCAAAGCAGACAACTTATCAGAAATTAAATCTTCAGATTCAGACAATCTACGAGTTGGTGACTTTTCGGTTGCTATCGGTAATCCATTTGGTTTAGGCCAAACCGTGACATCAGGTATCGTCAGTGCATTAGGCCGTAGTGGTTTAGGTATTGAGAAACTAGAAAACTTCATTCAAACCGATGCTGCTATCAATAGCGGTAATTCAGGCGGCGCACTGGTCAACTTACGAGGTGAGCTGATTGGTATCAATACCGCGATTGTCGCCCCAAGCGGTGGTAACGTCGGTATCGGTTTTGCAATCCCAGCTAACATGGTACATAACCTCGTTGACCAATTGATAGAGCACGGTGAAGTACGTCGAGGTATTTTAGGTGTTGTCGGTCGCAACTTGGATGCTGATCTTGCAAAAGGTTTTGGCTTAGATACGAGGCATGGTGGCTTTGTTAATGAAGTGCAACCTGACAGTGCAGCTGACAAAGCCGGCATTAAAGCAGGTGATATCATTGTCAGTGTCAACGGCCGTAAAATAAAATCGTTCGAAGAGTTACGCGCAAAAGTAGCCAGTCTAGGCGTGGGAGCGAAAGTGACGCTTGGGCTAGTACATGACGGTGACGAAAAGTCCGTCGAAGTCACGTTAGGCGAAGCTAAACAAGTTGCTGAAAAGAGCGCGGGTGCTTTACACCCAATGCTTGACGGCGCAGCATTGCAAGATGGCAAACAAGGTGTTGAAATCACCGATATCGCTACAGGTTCACCTGCTGCTGCAAGTCAACTTCAAAAAGGTGACATCATCATTGGCGTTAACCGCGATCGTATTCGTAGCTTAAAGTCACTGCGTAAGATTCTTAAAAATAAAGAAGGCGCTGTTGCACTAAAAATTCTTCGTGGTAAAACACACTTATTTTTAGTGTTACGTTAATTCATCTTTGAGTTGTAAAAAGGAGGCTTAGGCCTCCTTTTTTGTACCTGAAAAACAAATTATTAAGCGCTAACTTACTAAGTTATACCAATAATTAAAAAAGTCTCATTTTTAATCGGACCTGTTGTCTGGTAGTATTCTTGGTTTCTTGACTAATTTTTTGAGCCGTAATGCTGGTAAAAGACACCTTGCTGTATGTATTTAAAGCCGTTATTTTTGGACTTATTATGGCTGTTGCTATTCTTCTTTTGAGTCCATCTTCCGGTAAAGGTTTTTCTTTTAGCCATTTATTTAACCAAAACAATGAATCCAATCAACTGTCATTCTCTCAAGCCGTCAGAAAGGCCGCCCCTTCTGTCGTCAATATTTACACCATTAATATTATTCCTGCTCGAAAATTAGATTCGAAATCATTACAGAACAGAAGTGAGCTCCAAGGCCTTGGTTCTGGCGTTATAATGAACGCTGACGGATATATTTTAACCAACTACCACCTTGTTAAACAAGCTGATGAAATTGTCATTGATCTACAAGATGGTCGACGTTTTGATGCTGAAGTCATCGGCACTGATCCAGAGACCGACTTAGCGGTCATTAAAATTAACGGGCAAAACCTTCCTGTTGTACCGCTCAATTTGAATGTACTACCCAATGTTGGCGACGTCGTATTAGCTATTGGTAATCCTTACAATATCGGTCAAACCATTACTCAAGGGATCATCAGCGCAACAGGCCGCAACAGTCTCAGTTCAGGCTATCAAGAGTTTTTACAAACTGATGCGGCCATTAATGAAGGGAATTCTGGTGGTGCGCTTATCAATACGAATGGCGTACTTATCGGCATTAACACGGCGGCATTTCAGGTAGGCGGTGAAAGTGGTAAAGGCATTAACTTTGCGATACCTACCAAGCTCGCTTACAACATTATGGAAAAATTGATTAAGTCGGGTCGAGTGATCCGTGGTGCTATTGGTTTCAACGGCGAATCTTTAAGTTCAAAACCAAAGTATGCACGAGTACTTGGTTTAAAGAGTCTCTCTGGCGTTATCGCCACTGATATTGAGCCCGACAGTCCAGCCTTCCATGCACAATTACGTAGAGGTGATGTCATTGTAAAATATCAGGAGGAAGTTATTCCTACCGGCCGCGCAGGCATATGGATGCTTCGCGATCGTATTGCTGAAACCAAACCTGGCACTCAAGCGGTGCTCAGCATCATACGTCGCGGACTAGCGATGGATTTAACCATTAAAGTGACAGAAAAAAAGGCTCCTGTAGATATTGCACTGCAATAAACTTTTATGAATACCATTCATAAAAAAAGCCCTCGTGATGAGGGCTTTTTCCGTTAAAACTTAACATCATTCAAGACGTTTTGATTACTTCTTTTTCTTTGCCTTTGCCTTTGGCAAATCAGTAATCGAACCTTCATAGATTTCAGCGGCTAGGCCGACTGACTCATGCAAGGTTGGGTGAGCGTGAATCGTTAATGCGATATCTTCAGCATCACAACCCATTTCAATTGCTAGGCCGATTTCTCCAAGTAATTCGCCACCGTTAACACCTACAATAGCGCCACCAATAACACGATGAGTTTCTTTATCAAAGATAAGCTTAGTCATGCCTTCAGCACAATCAGATGCGATTGCACGGCCACTCGCTGCCCAAGGGAATGTCGCTGATTCAAATGCGATGCCTTGTTCTTTAGCTTCTTTCTCAGTCAAACCAACCCACGCCACTTCTGGTGCGGTATAAGCAATTGAAGGAATAACTTTAGGATCGAAGAAGTGCTTTAAGCCTGAAATCACTTCAGCAGCAACATGTCCTTCATGCACACCTTTGTGAGCTAACATTGGTTGACCAACGATGTCACCGATAGCATGAATGTGCGCGACGTTCGTACGCAGTTGCTTATCAACATTGATAAAGCCACGCTCATCAACATTAACACCCGCTTTTTCAGCAGCTAAAGACTTACCATTTGGAATACGACCGATAGCAACAAGAACTGCATCATAACGAACAGGTTCTGCAGGTGCTTTTTTGCCTTCCATTGTAACGTAAATGCCGTCTTCTTTCGCTTCGACTGCCGTCACTTTAGTTTGCAACATCAAGTTAAACTTCTTCTTGATTTGCTTAGTGAATACGCGAACAACGTCTTTGTCAGCCGCAGGAATAACTTGGTCGAACATTTCAACCACGTCAATTTCGCTGCCCAGTGCTTCGTATACTGTACCCATTTCTAGGCCAATAATACCGCCGCCCATTACCAACAATTTGCCTGGAACTTCTTTAAGTTCTAGCGCGTCAGTTGAATCCCAAACACGTGGATCTTCATGTGGAATGAATGGCAATTGAATTGGACGAGAACCTGCCGCAATAATCGCATTATCGAAGTTCACGATGGTTGTACCGTCTTCACCTTCAACTTCAATGGTGTTCGGGCCAGTAAACTTACCGAAACCGTTAACCACATCGACTTTACGCATTTTAGACATTCCGCCTAATCCACCAGTCAATTGCGCGATAACTTTTTCTTTATAGCCACGTAGCTTATCAAGGTCGATTTTTGGCTCACCAAAAACAACACCATGTTCGCTAACCATTTTCGCTTCTTCAATAACTTTCGCTACGTGAAGTAAGGCTTTTGAAGGGATACAACCCACGTTTAAACAAACACCACCTAAGGTGCTGAAACGTTCGATGATAATAACATCCAGACCTAAATCAGCTGCGCGGAATGCAGCAGAATAACCAGCAGGACCTGCACCTAATACGACGACCTGAGTTTTGATTTCTTTACTCATGTTTTCCTCTAATTTCATTCATTCCGTTGGAGGGCGCACCTGCCAACTGAACATGTTCAGCTTTGTAAGGTGACCGCATTTTACATTGTGATTGTGATAAATCACAACAAAAAGGCTGCCTTTACAGCAGCCTCTTTATGGGTATTACAAAATCATTGTACGTATGTCTGACAAAATACCTGACAAGGTCACACTAAAGCGTGCCGCCATAGCGCCATCAATTACGCGATGGTCATAAGACAATGACAGCGGTAGCATCAGCTTAGGCTCAAAGTCTTTACCATTCCACTTAGGCTTAATTTCAGATTTTGACACACCTAAAATCGCCACATCAGGATAGTTCACGATTGGCGTAAAGGCTGTACCGCCGATGCCACCTAAGCTTGAAATTGTGAAACAGCTGCCTTGCATATCGACAGACTTAAGCTTTCCTTCACGCGCTTTAACAGAAATATCCATCAGCTCTTGAGATAACTCGTAGATGCCTTTTTGATCAACATCACGAACCACCGGAACCATCAAGCCATTTGGCGTATCAACTGCAACACCAACATGGTAATACTTCTTCATCACCAGTGATTCACCATCAGCACTTAAGCTTGAGTTGAATACTGGGAATTGCTGTAAGGCTTTTGCTACCGCTTTAAGCATAAACACTAACGGCGTGATTTTTAGGGCTTGTTTCTTCTTCGCCAGCACTTCGTTTTGTTGCTTACGGAACGCTTCCATTTCAGTGATGTCAGCTTCGTCGAACTGAGTTACATGTGGAATGGTGACCCAGTTGCGGTGCAAGTTTGGACCAGAAATTTTCTGGATACGGCTCAGTGGCACTTCTTCCACTTCACCAAACTTGGCAAAATCAACTTTTGGAGCCGCAATAACTTGCAAGCCACCCGCGCCACCAGCAACAGAAGAGGCTGCCGTCGCTTTAGGGCGTGACAATTCATACTTCACATAAGCTTGAACGTCTTCTTTTACGATACGTCCTTTGCGGCTTGTGCCTTTCACTTGAGAAAGATCAACACCAAATTCACGCGCTAAACGACGAACCGAAGGTGAAGCATGTACCACACCAGTAGAAACAGGCGTAGCCGCACTTGAGTGATGCGGAACAGGCGGTTTGCTCGCCGTAGCGGGAGCTGCTTTTGGCGTTTCTATTTTTGGCGCTTCAACTGTAGCGGCTTTAACTACTGGTGCAGCTGGTGCTTGACCAGTCACTTCCAATGTTATCACCAAGGTACCCTGCGAAACCGTATCACCAACAGACAAGGCCACTGACTTTACAACACCAGCGTGCGATGAAGGCACATCCATGGTCGCTTTATCGGTTTCAAGCGTTACTAGGCCTGTGTCAATTTCAACACTGTCGCCTATAGCCACTAGAATTTCGATAACTGGTACGTCTTCATCACCGCCAATGTCTGGCACAGCAATATCGATGACCGCAGAGCTCGTAGCTGCTGGTGTAGCAACAGCGGCTACAGGTGCTTCAGCTGCTGCAGGTGCAGGCGTCGATGCTTTTGCTTCATCCACTGGAGCAGCCTCTACTGACGCTTCACCGCTCATCATGGCAATTAAAGTGCCTTCAGAAATGGTATCGCCTACCGCGACTTTCAATTCAGCCAAGGTACCAGCAAAAGGCGCTGGAATGTCCATGGTCGCTTTATCACTTTCTACCGTAAGAATTGAGTCATCAGCGGCAAGGCTATCGCCTACCGCTGCACACAATTCAATTACTTGAACATCGTCCCCGCCAATATCAGGAACTAATACTTCTTTTAATTCAGCCATTAGGTTTCCCTCTTACGCGTATTGCGGGTTAACTTTATCAGTATCGATGCCGTATTCTTTGATGGTTTTTGTCAATACGTCAACTGGCATCTCTCCACGATCAACCAAACTCTTAAGCGCAGCAATAACAATAAACTTCGCATCAACTTCAAAATGATGACGTAAGTTTTCACGGCTGTCTGAACGACCAAATCCATCAGTACCCAATACTTTATAGTCAGTAGGTATATAAGCGCGTAATTGTTCACCGTAAATTTTCATGTAATCCGTCGCAACGATTGCTGGACTATCACTTGAAATTACGTCGCTGATGTACGCTGTTTTCGGCGTTTCAGTTGGGTGAAGCATATTCCAACGCTCAGCCGCTTGACCATCACGAGTCAATTCGTTGAAGCTGGTAACACTGAATACGTCTGCTGAAATACCAAAGTCTTTCGCCAACGCTTGCGCCGCTTTACGCACTTGCTCAAGGATGGTGCCACAACCCATAAGTTGGACTTTACCTTTGCCAGAACCAGCAACAGTTTCCAGTTTATAGATACCTTTAACAATGCCTTCTTCAACGCCAGCTGGCATTTCTGGCTGAACGTAGTTTTCGTTCATTGTTGTGAGGTAATAGAATACGTCTTCTTGGTTTTCACCGTACATACGACGGATACCGTCTTGTACCACTACTGCAATTTCATAGCCGTAAGTTGGGTCATAAGTAATACAGTTTGGAATCGTGTTCGCCAATACGTGGCTGTGACCATCCTGATGCTGTAGACCTTCGCCGTTCAACGTTGTACGACCTGAAGTACCACCGACCAAGAAACCACGCGCTCGCATATCACCTGCTGCCCATGCCATGTCGCCAATACGTTGGAAACCGAACATTGAGTAGTAGATGTAGAATGGGATCATCGGAGTATCGTTCACCGAGTAACTGGTTGCAGCCGATACCCAAGATGACATCGCGCCAAGCTCGTTAATACCTTCTTGCAAAACCTGACCGGTTTTATCTTCACGATAGTAAGCCACTTGATCTTTATCTTGTGGCACATATTTTTGGCCTTCGTGTGCATAAATGCCCACTTGACGGAACAAACCTTCCATACCAAACGTACGTGCCTCATCTGGGATGATGGGTACGATTTTTTGTCCAATACCTTTATCTTTAAGCAATGCGGTCAAAATACGCACAAACGCCATTGTCGATGATATTTCACGACCGTTTGAACCTTTTAACACACCATCAAAGATATTCAGCTCTGGCACTTTTATTTGTTCAGAGAATTTCTCAAGACGTTTCGGCATTGAACCATGCAATGCTTCACGACACTCCATCATGTATTTGATTTCTGGAGAATCTGGACCCGGGTTATAAAATGGAATCTCTTCCAATTTATCATCCGAAATTGGGATATCAAAACGATCGCGGAAGTGACGAACTGAATCCATCGCCATTTTCTTCACGTTATGCGCGATGTTCTTACCTTCACCCGCATCACCTTGACCATAACCTTTAACAGTTTTAGCAAGAATGACCGTTGGACGACCTTTCGTGTTTTTCGCTTTATCTAACGCCGCATACACTTTAACTGGATCATGACCACCGCGGTTTAGACGCCAAATGTCATCATCTGACATGTTCGCGACCATTTCAGCAGTTTCAGGGTATTTACCAAAGAAGTGTTCACGCGTATAAGCGCCACCTTTAGCTTTACAGTTCTGGTATTCACCATCAACGGTTTCTTCCATCAACTGCAGTAACTTACCACTGGTGTCACGGGCTAATAATGCATCCCAATAACGACCCCAAATCACTTTAGTCACTTCCCAGCCTGCGCCGCGGAATTCGCCTTCAAGTTCTTGGATGATTTTACCGTTACCACGAACAGGGCCATCAAGACGCTGCAGGTTACAGTTAATGATGAAAACTAAGTTATCCAACTCTTCACGAGCTGCAAGACCAATTGCACCTAATGATTCTGGCTCATCACACTCGCCATCACCTAAGAAACAGTAAACCGTTTGCTCTGAGCAATCTTTGATACCACGATCAGTCAAATATTTAAGGAAACGTGCTTGATAAATCGCTTGGATAGGGCCAAGACCCATAGATACTGTCGGGAACTGCCAATAGTCACTCATCAACTTAGGATGAGGATAAGAAGACAGACCTTTACCATCTGTTTCCTGACGGAAGTTGTTCATTTGATCTTCAGTCAAACGACCTTCAAGGAATGAACGTGCGTAAATACCCGGTGCAATATGGCCTTGGAAGTAAACCAAGTCGCCACCGTCTTTCTCATTCGATGCGCGGAAGAAGTGGTTAAAGCACACATCATATATCGTCGCGCTTGATGAAAAGCTCGAAATGTGGCCACCTAGCTCAAGATCTTTCATTGATCCGCGCAATACCATCGCCAACGCATTCCAACGAACAAGCGCACGAATTCGACGCTCCATTTCTTGGTTGCCAGGCATATTAGGCTCTTGCCCTACTGGAATGGTGTTTAGGTAAGCCGTGGTTGCAGTGTATGGTAAGTGAGTACCATTACGACGCGCTTTATCAATCATCTTTTCTAAAAGATAATGAGCACGTTCTGGGCCTTCTTGTTCCAACACTGACTGCATGGCATCAAGCCATTCTTGGGTTTCTAACGGATCTACGTCTTGTAGCATATCTTCAGACATGACACTGTCCTTCTCTCTATCAGATTTAAGTATCAGGCAAAGTTGCCTAATCACCGCTCTTCAATCGGCGCAAACTACGCTGCAACCGGCTATCTTCTTCCCGCATGGATAACATGATCTCTTCAATGTAGCTTAAATGCTCATTAGAGGCTTCACGCGCCAATTGCGGATTTCGTTCTACAATGGCAGCCAACAACGCACGGCGATGTTGATTAGCCATTTTTGCTGCCTCTTCATGACGGCTGAGTAATACTAAGTTTTGAGCAACATTTTTATGTAATACAGGCTCAAGACTTAACACTAGGTGCAGCATGGCGACATTGTGAGAAGCTTCGGCAATGGAGCGATAAAAACTCACAATCGCCGCCGCTTTCTTTTCAATATCTTCTGCTTGCTCAACTTCTGATATACGACGCTTAATGCTTTGCATGTCAGCATCAGTACCTCTGAGCGCGGCAAAATAAGCCATCATGCCTTCAGTGGCATGACGAAATTCCAATAAGTCATACTGACTTTCGGAATCATTATTCATCAGCTCGACAATGGGATCGGCCAAGCTCTTCCAAAGCTGTTGTTTTACATAAGTACCACCACCTTGGCGGCGCATTAATAAACCTTTGGCTTCTAACTTTTGAATGGCTTCACGCAATGATGGACGTGATACATCGAATTGAGTCGCTAATTCGCGCTCTGGCAATAATTTTTGCCCAGGCTGCAAACTGCCTTCGAGGATCATTCGCTCCAACTGCCCCATAATGACGTCAGAAATCTTGGGTTGATTAACTTTACTATAAGCCATATGGTTCCCTGTAAATTGGTCTTACCAATTTTTTTTGAGTGGCCGCACTTTATCAAATCGATGTGTTAATGTCCACAAAGTGGAATTTAGCTCAACGTGATCAAGCGCAGTGACCCAGATCAACCTTTGCTTGAGCATAGCGGAAAATCTTGGCAAAGGGGTCTGACCATTTACCCAAAGGTCGAGTTTCATTAGTTGAGAAAAAATCGATAATTGAGTTAGTTAACTTATATAGAGATTAACTAAACATCGATGAAATATGACTAATGGATGGAAATCAGGTTGGTTTACTCCGGCTAAACACCGTGCATCACCTCACTTCAATTCGCAACCAGCAAAGAATCAACAGTCACAGTGATATAAAATCAAGGCGAAAAAACGATCTAAGCCATTATTTCAATTGGCAATATGACTTAACTCAATTAATCACCACTGGCTTTACAAACTCTGACGAAGTGTAACTTTACTTTGCTGATTAGATGGCTATGGATCTAGCAGAGAAAAAATTAAAGTCTCCATTAATCCTGAGCTTGTCGAGCGATATTCGGCTGTGTTTGATTTACGTGTAGGTATGAAAATCTTTGTTTTATAACTGAGCAAGTTACGATCTTTGATATTTTTTGGCTGAGTGTAACCATAGCAAAGGTTTCAGACGTTCCATTTTTAAGACCAACAGATTGTTTCAACAGAGCTCGATATTCAACTCGCTCAGTGCAAGTCGATAATATTTTTAACTGGTTGGGTCTTTTATGACTCAATATTTATTAAGCAACAACAATGCTAAATCTTCAAATATTTCCCGAATCGATTAGAAATGCAATCAGCAATAGCTACTCCCGACGCGCCTCCGAGGACTGCACCTGTCCCAAGGCACATCACTATCACTTTGTAATCGTATGCATCATCCTGCTTCTCATCAGCTGTACTATATTCCATAATTTTTAAGCTGAAAAAGGCGCTTATCCCCATTCCTATCATCCCACCTATCATCCCACCTGCGACATAACCCATAAATTTGTTGAATTCACAACCAGCATTATTTGAACTTGTGCAGTTAGCCTCCACATCATGATCATCACGCGGTACTGGACTGCGCAGAGTTATTGCTTGTGAACCCATATATCACCTTCTACTTAATGAAATTGAAATTAATAATGCTTACGTAATGATACAAAAACTAATAATGAGTATCGAGTGAATCATTTTTCATCTTGTGGTATATAAACTGAACCATTTTTTAATTTCATCAAGCCATTATGCAAAGCGATGCTTTATTTTCTTTCAACCAAGTGTTTTAACTGGTCACTATGCACAGAGATAATGATGGATTGAACAATGGCATCAGACAGTTAGTCATTTCTGAATGCTGGAATCTTGAATGGCAAATACAAACAGTATTAATCAGTCAAATCTTTTGTATTGAGGCACTAGTACCCAAACACAGTGAAGATGATCGATTGAACTCACTTTAGAGTTGGTATTAATTCATCAGGCACAAGCACCGAAATGCTACGTGCAGTTTTCGATTTCTTTTTGATTAATCCTTTATTTTCTAGTGTTTTTATCAT
>VSKX01023035.1_pt1 | contig 14551 bp, 13 predicted proteins | sample 4799481 | NCBI WGS metagenome assembly VSKX01 (sample SAMN12179537, study PRJNA552185) | sponge metagenome | biome: deep-sea hydrothermal plumes; feature: spots directly above weak diffusing fluid; material: sea water; isolation source: sponge from the Swan site of a hydrothermal vent ...
GAGAGTGAAATTATACTGGATAAGATCAATGAAGAAGTAACTTCATTTTTTAATCAAATTATGCAAATGGATACTTTCACGTTACGGCAAGAGGCAGTGGCTACGGGAGAATATCCATAATTATCGTTGAAAATGAACTCCGAAACTTGAGTTATTAAATTAAACTCAAGTATATTTCTTTCCAAATAAGTGTTCCATGTGTGTAAATTAACCATTCCATCTCAACCACCAATAAATCATCTCATTAGACCAATTATTACTTGCTTTACGTTCGCGTAAACGTCACATTAGGTGAAATTTCGAATAAAGTCTGGACGCTTTAGTGATTTCAAAGGTTTTTTAACCTTGTCTAATGTGTCAGAAATGAAAGGTGTGGAGTGAACATGAACTCAGAATTATTAGATCAAGATATTGTTATTGTTGCGGCAAAGCGTACTCCAATGGGAGGCTTTCAAGGCGCATTATCTAGCGTACCTTCTCCAACACTTGGGGCTACAGCGATTAAGGCTATTATGGCTGACACTGGTATCTCAGGTCAAAAAATTGATGAAGTTCTAATGGGCTGTGTGTTACCAGCTGGACTTGGTCAAGCGCCTGCTCGTCAAGCAACACTCGGTGCTGATTTACCGTTATCTGTCGGTGCAACAACACTTAATAAAGTGTGCGGATCTGGCATGAAAACAGTAATGCTCGCACATGACATAATTAAAGCGGGCAGTGCAAATATTGTTATTGCTGGTGGCATGGAAAGCATGAGTGGTGCGCCATATTTATTAGATAAAGCGCGTGGCGGTATGAGAATGGGTCACGGAAAAGTGTTAGATCATATGTTCCTTGATGGCCTTGAAGATGCGTACACTGGCGGTGCAATGGGCACTTTTGCACAAAAGACTGCTGATGATTACGGCATTACTCGCGAGAATATGGATGCGTTTGCGTTAAAGTCACTTGAACGTGCTAAATCGGCTATCGAAACTAGTGCATTTAAAAATGAAATTTCAGCAGTAACTGTAGCGAATCGTCGCGGCGATACAATTGTTGATATTGATGAACAACCGGGTAACGCTCGTCCTGAAAAAATCCCAACATTACGTCCTGCTTTTGCTAAAGATGGCACAATCACAGCGGCGAATTCAAGTTCAATTTCCGATGGTGCTGCAGCCGTTATGTTGATGACACGCGCTGAGGCGAAAAGTCATAATTTGCCAGTAATGGCAACGATACGCGGCCATGCAACTCACTCACAAGAACCTGCATTATTCACGACAGCGCCTGTTGGCGCGATGATGGATTTATTAAATCGTGTAGGCTGGTGTAAAGATTCAGTCGATTTATACGAAATTAACGAAGCGTTTGCGATGGTAACAATGCTAGCGACGTCTGAGCTTGGTTTGGATTCAGGAAAAGTAAATGTGAATGGTGGTGCCTGTGCATTAGGTCACCCAATCGGTTGTTCTGGTACTCGTATTTTAGTTTCTTTAATCCACGCACTTAAAAATCGTGGTTTGAAGCGCGGGGTAGCATCACTTTGTATTGGTGGTGGTGAAGCAACGGCGATGGCTATCGAAGTCGAATAAGTAATGTAATGGTTAACATAGGTTGGCCATTTTTTTAGAGCACTTAACAATAATAATAGCTCGACAATCAATTAACAATTAAAAGGATTGTGAAATGACGGTACAAGTTAAACACTATATTGATGGCGAATTTGTCATTGGCGAAGGTAGCAAAGAAATAGCTGTAACTAACCCTGCCAATAATGAAACGATTGCTGTTGTTAATGCTGCAACCGATGCTGAAATGTTAAAAGCGATTGAAAGTGCGAAAGCGGCCTTTGTGACATGGAAAGAAGTACCTGTATCAGAGCGTGCTCGCGTTATGTTGCGTTATCAGCATCTACTTAAAGAGCATCACGATGAAATTGCAGAAATCTTAGCACAAGAAACAGGTAAGACTTTTGATGATGCAAAAGGTGATGTATGGCGCGGCATTGAAGTCGTTGAACATGCTTGCAATGTCGCATCAATGTTGATGGGCGAAACCGTTGAAAACGTTGCTCGTTCAATTGATACATATAGCTTCACACAGCCTCTTGGTGTTTGTGCGGGTATTACTCCATTTAACTTTCCAGCTATGATCCCATTATGGATGTTCCCACTGTCAATTGCTTGTGGTAATACTTTCATTCTAAAGCCTTCAGAACAAGACCCAATGACGCCACAGCGCTTGGTTGAATTGTTTGTAGAAGCTGGTGCGCCAAAAGGTGTGCTGCAATTGGTTCATGGTGATAAAACGGCTGTTGATGTATTGCTTGAGCATAAAGACATTAAAGCTATTTCCTTTGTGGGTTCTGTTGGCGTAGGCCAATACATTTACAAAACAGGTACTGATAACTTAAAGCGCGTTCAAGCGTTTGCTGGTGCAAAAAACCATTGCGTTATCATGCCTGATGCTAACAAGCAGCAAGTAATTAATAACCTTGTAGGTGCTTCAGTAGGAGCTGCTGGCCAGCGCTGCATGGCAATTTCAGTAGCAATTTTTGTTGGTGAAGCTGCAGAGTGGATTCCTGAAGTTAACGCAGCAATTGCTAAAGTGAAGCCGGGTCTTTGGAATGACAAAGACGCTGCATATGGTCCAGTGATTAGTCCTGCAGCCAAAGAGCGTGTATTGAGCTTAATTGCCCAAGGTAAAGCTGAAGGCGCGACATGTTTATCTGACGGCAGTGATTGCACTGTTGAAGGGTACGAATCAGGAAACTGGATTGGTCCAACGGTATTTTCTGACGTCACAACAGACATGGCGATTTACAATGAAGAAATTTTTGGTCCTGTATTGTGTTGTATGACATCAGATTCGTTAGATGATGCCATCGAAATCGTAAACAACAGCCCTTATGGCAATGGTACTTCAATCTTTACTGCTAGCGGCGCCGCTGCTCGTAAATATCAACACTTTGTTGAAGTTGGCCAAGTAGGTATTAATGTGCCGATCCCTGTACCACTACCATTTTTCTCGTTCACGGGTTGGAAAGGGAGTTTCTACGGTGATCAACATGCTTATGGTAAGCAAGCAGTACGTTTCTATACCGAAACAAAAACCATCACTTCACGCTGGTATGACTCTGATATTGCATCAGGTCCTAACATGACGATTGAACTGAAGTAACACCTGTTTTTAATACTAGGCTGAGAATTTCTCGGCCTTTACTTTTTTAGATGTATCTCTTTTACGACTCGATTTAGTAGGCGTGAAAGGGTAGACGACACAGGAGTTGTCAGATGGATTTTAATTTAAATGAAGATCAGCGACAGTTTGCTGATCTTGCGCGCCAGTTTTCAGAAGAACAATTAGCGCCGTTCGCAGGCGAATGGGATGAAAAACATCATTTCCCGAAAGATGTGATTCAACAAGCTGGTGAATTAGGTTTTTGTTCACTTTATTCGCCTGAGTCAGAAGGTGGAATGGGGCTTTCTCGTCTTGATTCGTCGATTATATTTGAAGAATTAGCTCACGGTTGTACTGCGACTACAGCCATGTTGACCATTCATAATATGGCAACGTGGATGATCACAACTTGGGGCACCGAAACGTTACGTGCAGATTGGTCAGAAGCCCTTACTACAGGTCAGAAATTAGCATCATATTGTTTGACTGAACCAGGTTCTGGCAGTGATGCCGCATCACTGCAAACCAAAGCTGTGCGTGATGGTGATGAGTACGTCATCTCTGGTACAAAAATGTTTATTTCAGGTGCGGGTGAAACTGAAATGCTTGTTGTAATGTGCCGTACAGGTGAAGCAGGACCAAAAGGAATATCAGCAGTTGCAGTGCCTGCTGACGCTACTGGCGTTATCTACGGCAAAGCCGAAGATAAAATGGGCTGGAATGCACAACCAACACGTATGATCACATTTGAAGAAGTTCGAGTGCCTGTTGCCAACCTTTTAGGTGATGAAGGCCAAGGTTTTACTTTCGCGATGAAAGGTCTTGATGGTGGTCGTATCAATATTGCAACGTGTTCTGTAGGTACAGCGCAATCTGCACTTGAACGTGCTACGACCTATATGACAGAGCGTAAGCAGTTCGGTAAACCATTAGCTGCGTTTCAAGCACTGCAGTTTAAGTTAGCTGATATGGCAACAGAATTAGTTGCAGCTCGTCAGATGGTTCGTTTAGCGGCGTTTAAATTAGACTCAGGTGATCCTGAAGCCACAGCGTATTGTGCTATGGCTAAGCGTTTTGCTACTGACGCTGGTTTTCAAGTGTGCGATGCCGCACTGCAAATCCACGGCGGATATGGTTATATTCGTGAGTACCCACTTGAGCGTCACGTACGTGATGTACGAGTGCATCAAATCCTTGAAGGTACCAATGAAATTATGCGTCTTATAATTAGCCGTCGTTTACTCGATGAAGCTGCTGCCGAAATAAAGTAAGGAAAATATCCATGAGCAACATTAAACAATACATTGAAGGTAATACGGCTGTTCTTACCATGAACAATCCGCCAGCAAATACATGGACAGCAGACAGCTTACAAGAGCTTAAAAGCATTGTTCTTGATTTAAATAACAACAATGATGTTTACGCTTTAGTTATTACTGGAGAGGGTGAAAAATTCTTCTCAGCAGGCGCAGATCTAAATTTATTTGCTGATGGCGACAAAGGTAATGCAGCTTCTATGTCAAAACACTTTGGTGAAGCATTTGAAACACTAAGTGCGTTCCGAGGAGTGTCTATCGCAGCAATTAATGGTTATTCAATGGGTGGCGGACTAGAAGTTGCCTTAGCATGCGATATTCGTATTGCTGAAGAGCAAGCGGTTATGGCATTACCAGAAGCTACAGTTGGCCTATTACCATGTGCTGGTGGAACACAAAACCTGACTGCACTTGTCGGCGAAGGCTGGACAAAACGAATGATTTTGTGCGGTGAAAGAGTTGATTCAGCCAGAGCTGAAAAAATTGGTTTGGTTGAAGAGGTGGTTGAGAAGGGTCAAGCGCTTGAAGCCGCTATTGCACTAGCAAAACGAGTGGCAAAACAGAGCCCAAGTTCAGTGTCAGTATGTAAAAAACTAATCCAAGCTGGTCGCACTATGTCACGCACTCAAGCATTGCCGCTTGAACGTGAATTATTTGTTGGCTTGTTTGACACTCAAGATCAAAAAGAAGGCGTGACTGCCTTTTTAGAAAAACGTAAACCTGAGTGGAGAAATTGCTAATGAGCTGCCAACAACCTGTTTGTTTCCAGACGTTAGCAACAGCTTCTGGTAAGTTAATTGGTGTGGCGACGCTTAATGCCGAGAAAGCACTTAATGCATTAAATCTCGACATGCTTCGTTTGCTAACGAAACAGTTAACAGATTGGAAAAACGATTCTGAAATCGCGTGTGTGGTTTTAGACGGATGTGGTGAAAAAGCATTTTGCGCCGGTGGAGATGTGCGTGCTTTATACGATGCTTCCATCGAAAACAAAGGTGAAATTGCGGCAGCTGCTCAAACCTTCTTTACAGAAGAGTATCAACTGGATTTTTTAATCCACGAGTATAGCAAACCGCTTCTAGTGTGGGGTAATGGTTTTGTGATGGGCGGTGGCGTTGGTCTTATGGCGGGTGCCAGTCATAGAGTTGTTACAGAGACTTCTCGAATTGCAATGCCAGAAGTAACCATTGGTTTGTATCCCGATGTAGGCGGTAGCTACTTTCTAAATCGCATGCCGGGTAAAACGGGTTTATTTTTGGGGTTAACGGCTTATCAAATGAGTGCCGCTGATGCGTGTTATGTAGGAATGGCTAATCATTTCTTAAATAACGATGACAGAGAGTTAATGTTTGATGCCATGGCCACACTTGATTGGAGTGGCGATATTGGCATGGATCATCAAAGACTTGATGAAATGCTCAACGAGCTGACTTATAAAAGTGCGATTCCAAAAGGCGAAAGTGTATTGGCTGAAAACCAAGGCCTTATCGATGCATTAATGTCAGGCAGCTTAACGGATATCATGGCTCGGGTAGCAGATATAGAGACGGATGAAAAATGGCTTAGCAGAGCAAAATCATCGGTGCTGGCTGGTAGTCCAATCAGTTGTCAGCTTATTTACCGCCAAACCCAATTGGATGCGAACTTAACGTTGGCCGACACGTTCCGCTGGGAATTAGCAGCAAGTGTAAACTGCCTTTCTATTGGCGATTTTAATGAAGGTGTCAGAGCATTACTCATCGATAAAGATCGGAATCCAAAATGGCATTATAAGTCAGTAGATGCGGTTCCAAGCGAATTGATTGAGCAAATTACATGCTCACCTTGGGCTAGTCATCCGTTAGCGGATCTTTAATTATCTGATATTAACCAGATTAAATTAACTAGCTTAAATTAACGAAGAGTAAAGCAAGGAATAGCATGATGAAAACAATCGCATTTGTAGGTTTAGGTAACATGGGTGGCCCAATGGCGGCTAACCTTCTGAAAGCTGGTTTTGCAGTGAAGGTATTTGATCTTGTTCCTGCAGCAATCGAAACGTTAGTTAAGCAAGGCGCAAAAGCATCGGCGACAGCGCAAGAAGCAGCGAAAGATGTCGACTGTGTTGTAACGATGCTACCAGCAGGTAAGCACGTAAAAAGTTTGTATCTAGGCAATGCCGACCAGCAAGGTCTATTAGATATTGTTCATAAAGAGACTGTGCTGATAGATAGCTCAACCATTGATGCCGAAAGTGCAAAATTAGTGGCTAGTGCTGCAGCTGAAAAAGGTATTGAATTTATCGATGCACCTGTTTCAGGTGGAACAGCAGGCGCTGCCGCGGGTACGTTGACCTTTATTTGCGGAGCATCGGACTTTGGCTTCGAAAAAGCACAAGCTGTTTTGAATGCAATGGGCGCTAATATATTCCATGCTGGTGCAGCAGGCGCAGGGCAAGTTGCAAAAATTTGCAATAATATGCTGCTCGCTGTGTTGATGGCAGGGACTTCGGAAGCGCTTCAACTCGGTCGTGATCATGGCTTAGACCCAAAAGTACTTTCTGACATCATGAAAGTAAGCTCTGGTGGAAACTGGACACTCGAAAAGTATAATCCTTGCCCACATGTCATGGAGAGTGTGCCTTCTTCTAACGACTACCAAGGTGGCTTTATGGTAGATTTGATGGTTAAAGATCTCGGTTTATCACAAGAAGCCGCATTGTTGAGCAACTCGAGTACACCGATGGGTGCATTAGCCCGTAGCATGTACGTTAATCATGCAAAGCAAGGCAATGGTCGACGCGACTTCTCAAGCATTTTTGAAATTTTTGCAAAAGCGAATAAAGAATAAGGAAAAACTGATGGATTTGAAAGATAAGGTAGTAGTCATTACTGGTGGAGCGGGTGGTTTAGGCCTTGCAATGGCGCATAAGTTTGCTGAAGCTGGTGCAAAATTGGCGCTTATCGATGTCGACCAAGATAAATTAGAAAAAGCTTGTGCAGATTTAGGTGAAGCAACGGTACAAGGTTATGCGCTAGACATTACAGACGAAGAAGATGTTGTCGCTGGTTTTAACTATATTCTTGAAGATTTAGGTCAGGTAAACGTATTAGTGAATAATGCGGGTATATTGCGTGATGGCATGTTGATTAAAGCCAAAGAAGGTAAAGTGACTGACCGTATGTCTCTTGATCAATTTCAATCTGTTATCAATGTTAACTTAACGGGTGCATTTTTATGTGGTCGAGAGGCTGCAGCAGCAATGATTACCTCAAAGCAACAGGGAGTGATTGTTAATATTTCAAGCATTGCTAAATCGGGCAATATGGGGCAAACCAACTATGCCGCCTCTAAAGCTGGTGTTGTAGCAATGAGTGTGGGTTGGGCTAAAGAGCTTGCACGTCACAATATACGCAGTGCAGCCGTTGCTCCGGGCGTCATTGAAACAGAAATGACCGCAGCTATGAAACCTGAAGCTCTTGAACGTCTAGAGAAATTAGTGCCTGTAGGGCGTTTAGGTCAAGCAGAAGAAATTGCATCAACCGTAAAATTTATCATTGAAAACGACTATGTAAACGGTCGAGTTTTTGAGATTGATGGTGGTCTTCGTTTGTAATAAGTACATAATAGGAATTACACTAGCCGAGGCAAAGTTTCTCGGCTTTTTATTGAGTGAAACTCTGTTACACAAAGCGAATGTTCGTCTTAATTTCTATAAAACTAAATTAAACATCGTTTAGTTATCTATATAAACTGATGTGGTTAATCCAATACTTCGGACAGTTTTCAATTAGGTGACAATAACAGCCAAGTAAGTTATTGAATTTTATAGAATTGCATTTTTAAAAACACTTTCAATAATATGTTGAAATTCAATGAATTATAAAAAGTGTCCGAACTATGGTTAATCTATATTTAGTAATAATTATAGGCAACTGGTTAAGTAAATGATTTCAAGCGATTCAAGCGGGTTACCTGAAAGGTTGGATGAACAAGTAGAAATGTTTATATCTACCTTAAGCCAAACACACCAACCTTTAAACACATGTCGTTTACAATTAGATGTAACTACGAAAGATAATAAGCATCATCGTTTTGATGTAAAATTTAATAGCGATTCAGTTTCTAGTATCACAGAAAAAAGAAGTGTGCTTTCTATAAGAAGTAAATCAACAGAAGACGAGTTGACAGCTATTCAAGATTATTTGAACTGTGAGTTGATAAAATTTTTTTCTGGTGGCGCTAAAATGCTTTTTACACGACCAGCGCCACATGTTGATGGTTATGAGCTGGTGGAGTTTGTCAAATCAAAACCTAGAAAAGCTATGATCGAATCAAATGCTAGCAAGAGTGATTCTCAATCCGATGAAGAAATTTTTTTTCCTCCATTAACAAGAAAATCTGACGAAGAAGTGGCGAGCATTGATAGTCAGAAAACTACAATTAGTGATAAAACCAATAGTGGAACGCCAGTTTCATTTGAGAGGCCTTTTTTAACGGACGGTTTTCTTAGGGTATCGAGTGCATCTGAAGAAGAAGTTAAAGATGATTTCCCAAGCCTTTTGTTCAATCATGAATCCATAACCGGCACAAATCAAATTGATACAGGGGGGAGCCCTAAAAATGCAGAAGTATGGTTAGAAGCTGCAAACAAAAGAGCATCCAAAGATAATACGCAACTTACTTTATATTTATTTATCGATGAAATATTGGTACTTGATAGTGAAAAACAAAGATATGGCATATCTAGCCGCTTCATTGATCCTAAACGGAATAAAACTTTTTTATTTAGTCAAGAGTCATTAGAGTTTATAAAAAATCTTGAATTCAATGGACACAAATTTTTTATTATTAATGATACAGAGATTAGTTTCGAGGCTATTCAACAGCTCTTTCTTGAAAAAAATATTCCAATAAGTGTGAATAAGTCTTATCAAAAAAATCATAGCAGTATTGGTGGATACCTTGATTCAAAAAGGTTTGTAGAACAGAAAGTAGCAGGTTTTGACTGTTTACTCTTGAGTACAACACAGAATGACAAACCTAGGTTTGGCAATTTTTTATTAATAGAAGAAGGTAAGGATTTTCCGACAATTAAAGAAGCAGCTGTATGAAGTTTACTTATCAATCAGGTTACTTTGAGCCTCCAACCATTTATCTCGCGACAATATTTGACTATGATCTTGGCCACAAAACTGCTGTCTACGCTCGTCTAACTTAGCTACAATGTCACGCTTTTGTGAATCATCTAAATTGCTCCACGCGACGATTTCCTCAACATGGCGATAGCAGCCCATGCAGTAATCATCATCGTTTAATCCGCAGCGTGCAACACAAGGTGAATTCATTATATTTGTCTTAAAAGTAGTTAAAATTATTAGGTTGAATTATAACTTAATTGTATTGCCTTGTGATGAAAAAATTTTGTAGTAATAGAGTTTCTATAGGATCAGATCTTGTTTGAATTAGAGTTTTCAAAAGTGGACCGATTATTAAAACAATCCAAGGCATTATGGCAAATACACAGCTTTAGTTGTACTGATTTTCCGTGGGAGAAACAGTTCCCTATTCTAGCGAATAAACTGTGGGCCATCGCTGACAGTGAACTCGATATCGTTGATGCTGATCATGAACTCTTAGTTGCAACATTGTCTCCTTCATTGAAAGAAGATCTGGTCATTCAATCTGCAGAATGGGAATTAGAGTTACTGAGTCGTGATGAGCCGAAAGAATCAGTATTCACACTTCAAACAGCAATTCATTCAACAGATCTTACTCATTTTTCTGCGGGTATCAAAGGCAGGAAATGGCAACAAATAACTCGTTGAAACTTACGAACCCATTTCGGATATGGCAAAAAAAAGTGATTTGCTTTTATCGAAACATGACTTGCAACTACCGCTTCAGCATAGTGTTGTAGCAAGTAGTAAAAAGACTGGGCGTAGATTGCAAGAGGTCGCATGGCGGTTAGGTTTTGACAGTTTACAACGTGATCTTTTAAACAAAGATTTTTATTTACCATTACCGACAATGAAGACAAGCCAGTTGAACGAAAGTTTCGAAGATTTTTGTCTATGGGCTGCAAAAGTAAAAAATATTTCTCTTCCGACTGATGTAATAACAGAAAAATTTTTAGAGATTGGATATCACCGACAACAATTGACTCGCCGATTAGATTTAGTTGCTCATTTGTTTCGTTATACGCTTGAACGTTGGTTGTTATTAGATAGAGTTCTATTTTTAAAACAACATGATTATCGCGTTGAACTCGCCGCTTTTTGCCCTTCAGAAATGACACCGAGAAATATGTTGATATCAGCACGAAAAAACTGAATTTCCTTTGTAACAAGAGTATTAATTCGTAACTTATGTTAACTGTATGAAAATATTTAATAAAATGTTAAATATTCTTCAATCATATATGATTTTATTGAACTTAAGAGGTCATTTCTTATGTCATAAAGACCGTTTTTTATTGAATATCCTCTGAATTCTTGGTCAAATGGCGGATTAGCTTTTTATAAATCAATTGAGTTTCATGAAATATTCACGGGTCTTCATTAATAGCCTGGCTTACGAACTTGCTCCAGTTGTTGTTTCGAGCAGCGAATTGGAGTCTAGGTTGGCGCCCTTGTATCAAAAATTCCGTATTCCGATGGGGCAATTAGCTGCATTAACGGGTATCAACGAACGTCGCTGGTGGCCAAAAGGTCATAAGTTATCTGATGGTGCTATCGCTGCTGCGAAAAAATCTATCAACGAAACTGGTATTGATATCCATGAGTTGGGTGCAGTGGTTTATACGGGCGTTTGCCGAGACCAACACGAGCCAGCAACTGCTTGTCGTATTGCCGCTGAAATAGGCGTGTCAAAAGATACAGCCATTTATGACATCAGTAATGCGTGTTTAGGTGTCATGTCAGGAATTCTTGATATTGCTAACCGTATTGAGCTTGGTCAAATTAAGGCTGGCATGGTGGTTTCATGTGAGTCAGCACGAGATATTGTGGACATAACAATTAATCACATGCTGACCGAGCAAACCATGCAAAATTTTGCTCAGTCTCTTGCGACTTTAACAGGTGGCTCTGGTGCAATTGCCGTAATTCTTACTGACGGAACTTTACCGTTAAAAAATGACCGCCAACATCAATTATTAGGTGCTTCTCATTTATCCGCTCCTGAACATCATGAATTATGTCAGTGGGGACTGCAAGAAGCGGGGCAACACTTATACCGTGAGTTTATGCGTACTGATGCTGTCGCATTATTAAAAGAGGGTGTTGAGCTTGCTAGGCATACTTGGGATCACTTCTTAGCTCAACGTGATTGGTTGGTTGAACAAGTAGATAAAGTCATTTGTCATCAAGTGGGTTCTGCAAATCGAAAGCAAGTACTCAATGCTTTGAATATCGATCCAAACAAAGAGTTTCCTACCTACCAAAAACTTGGCAACATGGGAACGGTCTCGTTACCTGTGACGGCTGCGATTGCACATGATCAAGGTTTTTTGAAGAAAGGTGATCAAGTGAGTTTTCTTGGCATTGGTAGTGGTTTAAATTGTATGATGCTCGGCCTAAAATGGTAGAGCAAGTGGTAGGAAATAATATGGAATCGTTACTGCCATTTAAAGGGCAATATTTTGAGCGCAATGGTCTTAAACAGCATTATTTGAACCAAGGGCTGGGCGAGCCTGTTGTTATGGTTCATGGTAATCCAAGTTGGTGCTATTACTATCGCAATCTAGTTGAAGCGTTGCAATCTGATCATCAGTGTATCGTACCTGATCACATTGGTTGTGGTTTATCAGATAAACCAGACGATATGGATTATGACTATACCCTCGAGAGTCGTATTAATGATTTAGATGCGCTGCTTGATCATTTAGATGTAAAAGAAAACATTACGCTTGTTGTCCACGACTGGGGCGGAATGATCGGAATGGGTTATGCTGCACGTCATCCTGAGCGGATCAAACGCTTAGTTATTCTTAACACGGCTGCATTTCACCTACCTCAAGATAAAATGTTTCCAATTCCATTATGGATTTGTCGAAATACTTTGTTGGGTACTTTATTAGTTCGTGGATTCAATGTGTTTTCTTCTATTGCCTCATATGTAGGCGTTAAGCGTAAACCAATGAGTAAAGAAGTGAGAGAGGCTTATGTCGCTCCGTTTAACTCTTGGAAGAACCGTATTTCAACATTGCGTTTTGTGCAAGATATTCCGTTATCACCAGAAGACAGAAACTATAAGTTAGTTTCTGATATCGCATCAAGCCTATCTCAGTTTTCTAAAACACCAGCATTGGTTTGTTGGGGACTAAAAGACTTTGTTTTCGATAAATATTTTTTAGATCAGTGGAAGCAACGTTTACCTCACGCTAATTTTAATGAGTTTGCTGATTGCGGGCATTATATTCTTGAAGATGCGAGCGATGAAGTAATTAGCTTAGTTAAAAACTTTATCGCAAAAGACACTGCGCTTGACGATGTTGAAGTCAATGAAACTGTCGTTGATTAAATAAGAGATTTTTTGTGGCTAACTCCGCTAGTGTTTATGATGCTAATTTATGTCGCCACTTACTGAAGGCTGCCACTGTGCAGCCTTTTGATTTAGCGGTAGCTGTTCAAAAGCACATTAAAGGTTCGTATCAATACCAAGAGCTAAATTTTTTAGAACTTGACTCTAAAAGTAATCAAATCGCTCACGCTTTAACAAAGTATGGCATTAAAGCGGGTATGAAAGCCGTGCTGATGGTTACACCAAGTATTGAGTTTTTCACGCTTACTTTTGCGTTATTCAAAGCGGGTATTATTCCAATCATTGTCGATCCCGGTATGGGGTTAAAAAACCTCAAACAGTGTTTTGATGAAGCGCAGCCTGATGTTTTTATTGGTATCAGCAAAGCGCATGTTGCTCGCCGCTTATTAGGTTGGGGAAAAAGTAGTATTAAACTGTGCGTCAATGTTGATTCCGCAATTGAAAAGCCATCGTTCGGTGTTGTTAAGTCTTTATTAACAGGCTCAGTTAACCTCTCCAGTCTTTTGAGGCGTTATCCATCAAAGGATGATGCTCAGCCTGCATTTCCAATTAAATGGCTCTTAGCTGATGACATGTGCGCAATTTTGTTTACCAGTGGTAGTACTGGTACGCCTAAAGGCGTGGTTTATAGCCATCGAATGTTTGAAGCTCAAATCGAAGCATTAAGACATGATTATAAAATTGAGCCGGGAGAGCGTGATCTAGCGACTTTTCCATTGTTTTCATTGTTTGGTCCAGCATTAGGGATGGCGTCCATTGTGCCGGATATGGATGCGAGTAAGCCGATAACGGCAAACCCTAATCATTTATTTGCCGCGATAAATCAATATCAGTGCAGTAATGTTTTTGCGAACCCAGCATTAATGGATAAATTAGGCCTTGCAGGTGAGGCGAAAGCGCAAGTACTTCCGTCAGTAAAGCGAGTTATATCAGCAGGGGCACCAGTTACCATTGAAGTCATACAGCGATTTAGTCGAATGTTGAATGATGACGCGATGGTCATAAACTCTTATGGGGCTACAGAGTCTTTACCTGTGTCGATGTTCTCCAGCGCAGAATTAATTAAGACAAGCTCACTCACTGACTCAGGTGCAGGCATCTGCATTGGTCGGCCAGTGTCTGGTGTTGGTGTTTCAATAATCTCGATTACAGAAGATAACATTGAAACTTGGAGTAATGACTTAGCTTTGCCGATAAATTGTATCGGTGAAATTGTCGTTACTGGTGATATGGTTAACCAAAGTTACTATCGCCGAGAAAGTGCCACGCTAAATGCTAAAATATTTGATCCTATAACTAACGTCATGCGTCACCGAATGGGCGATTTAGGCTATTTTGATGCTGAAGGAAAGCTTTGGATGTGTGGACGTAAAGCGCATCGAGTTGATTCAGTAGAAAAACGATATTATTCCATTCCATGTGAACGTATTTTTAATACCCACCCGAGTGTTAAACGTTCGGCATTGGTATCCGTTAAGATAAATAACAACATAACGCCTTTAGTGTGTATTGAGTTAGAGCAGTCACTTGCTTGTAGTCATTCTAGC
>VSKX01025336.1_pt1 | contig 14548 bp, 2 predicted proteins | sample 4799481 | NCBI WGS metagenome assembly VSKX01 (sample SAMN12179537, study PRJNA552185) | sponge metagenome | biome: deep-sea hydrothermal plumes; feature: spots directly above weak diffusing fluid; material: sea water; isolation source: sponge from the Swan site of a hydrothermal vent ...
GAAACTCTTACTGGCACTTCTTTGATCACGGAGCAGCTGTAACAGTCTACACAGACAGACAGACGGACGGACAGACACACACACACACAAACACACTACCGTATACCTCGCTTGCGCATGCGCACCAAGGCATAAATATTATAGTGCTGGAATTTGCGTTCTTTGATGCATAAATTGTGTATTAAATTTTGTTGTTTAATTAAATGTTAGAGTATAGTGCAATACTGTCTTGCTAGCTAGAGCTACAGGATTGACATGAAGTGATTGATAATATCTTCTTTTGATTTCAGACCTACCAATACTCGTCAGTGGTGATTTGTTAGCTTGTTTTGAGCCGCAAGAAGAAATTTGGAGAGGCGAGACAGGAAATGTATTCACTCTATCATCTGTTATTGATCAGTGTCCAGACTTTGTTGCTCCACTTAATGGTTTGGCTGGGTTTGACATTAAATCAGCTCGAAATAGTGGATATTCAAGGACAATATTTCGACTACCTTTGCGCACAAAACCATCTAGTCTGTCAGACAATGTTTATAGCACCAAAAAGCTACAAGAACTTCTTAGTGCGCTGAGAAAAGAGGCCAAATATTTACTTCTTTTTCTGAAATCAGTATGCAAAATTGAAGTTGTACACATCTCAAAGATTGGCAATCACACCACTTTTTTCCGTGTCGAAATAGCTCCACCTAGTCTACCCCTAATTGCTTCTAAGCGTGATTGTTTCATGCAGGAGCTGAAAAACGCCCACTCTCTGAAGCCTTACCACATTTATAATGTCATTTCGTTCACAGCAATGTTCTCTGTAGTTGTGAAAGACAGCAATTGTCTATCGAATCAGTCTGGTACAAGCACATGGTTGCTAACTAATTGTGTTGGGTCAGCAGATCCTACAGTACTGACAGCGGCAGCCAAGCAGCATACATTTCCACAAGTTGGCATGGCACTGGAAATTGGGGTTAGCTCTGATGGAGGGCGGTTATTTTGCTTTCTTCCCATGCCAGTAGAGGCTGCATCGGGTCTGCCGGTTCATGTCCATGGAACATTTGGACTTAATGACGAGAGGCGTACTTTAAAGTGGCCTGGAATTGAAAGGAGAAATGATCCCACAGCCAATTGGAATAAAATTCTAGTTTGTAAACTCCTTCCTCCTTGCTACACCATGCTTCTTAAAGAGGTGAGGAAATGTGAACAAATTTCTTGTGAACAATTTTATAGCGCCTGGCCTGACGTGAGAGTTGTCCAGAGTACACAATTTTGTGACATTCTTTGTCCTTTATTTGAGTCATTGTTTCAGCAAGCTGTAGTTGCGACCAAAACTGACACTCATCCGTTGGTAAAAAACTGGATTCCTTTATCCCAAGCAACATTTATGAGCAATGACAGTATCATTCCAGGTATTGTAAAAAAAATTCTCTCTGATTGTGATGTGAAGCTTGTCACAGTCCCAGAAAGAGTATGGAGAGCAATCCACTACGCTAAGGTTTGTGTCACAAAGATTTCTCCTAGACTTGTTCGATCTAAGCTTTGCTCATTTCCTGCTAGCTATTCTGGCATTAACCCTACTGACAAAAAGGCGATTTTATTGTATTGCCTTTCTGACAAGGACTACAATGATTTAAGTGGATTCAATCTTCTTCCTCTAGTAAGCGGTGACTTCATCAACTTTAATGCATCGAGACATCATAACGTGGTATATCTCTGCTCAAATGAATGCCCACGATCCTTGCTTCTTAATTCAGATCACTTAATCGTTGATGTATCAGATAATGTGCATCTTCAACAAAGTCTTCGTGAAGTAGCCGATACCCAAAACACAAAACTACGGCTTCTTACTGAGAGTGACGTTGCTCGTCTGATATCTAAGTTTTTTCATTACAACTCTAGTCAAGTGCAAATGCCTCACTCTCAGATTCCCTCTAGGTGGCTTTTTACTTTCTGGACATGGTTACAGGAGAAGAATCTGAAATTGTTTTCTGGTCTTCTAATAGTGCCTTGTTGCCATGACGAAGCTTTCAGCTCTACTGGAAAGTTTCATCTTGCTCCTTTGAGCAGTACCCAGCCTTTTGTTTATGTTGGGACTGTCACATCTTGTTCCAGCCACTTACTCTCTGCTTTGTACAAAATGAACGTCAGAGTATGCTTGCAAAGTGAATTCAAGTATGTAAAGCACAAAGAGCTTTTTTCTCACATCAAAGAGCTAACCGTAAACAATGTGTTGGATACTATATATTCACAATCCAATTACACCAGTATTACCTTCTCAATAGAAGAAGCCAACAGTATGAAAAAATTTCTGCAATCAAGTATGTCAAGTTCCTACTCTCATTCTCAACAGAGATTGAATGTTTTGCAAAGTATTTCAATTTTTTCAACGTCTTCAAATTCATCCGAAAAATTGTATTCCGTGAACACTGCCAGATCTATATCAGTGACTAAGCAAGTCATGGTAGAACCTGACAAATGTTGCTTTGACGTAAAAAATTTGCCTTCAGGACTTATTATGTTTTCTCGTGGAAACTATCATCAAGTAAAACTATTGCAATGCTTAAATATTCCATTTGTTTCTGATGTTAGTCTTTTAACTAAGTTTGTGTTTCCACTAATCAGAAACCATTGTGTTTCAGGTGAACTTATTGACAAGCTAATGCCAGAAGTACTTGATTCGTTTCAAATTATTTACAAAGATCGCGAATTTGTGAATGAACTTAAGACACTGGCTTTTGTGAAGACATCTAATGGACGAAAGAGGCCTTCTGAATTGTACACTACAATTAATTCAGATATTTTAGCTTTGTACGAAAGAGAGGATGTGTTTCCTCGAGCTCCTTACAACACACGCGAAAGATTATTCACCCTGCAAACGTGTGGTCTCCATACTACAGTTTCTGCACAACAAATTCTTAACATTGTTGACTCCATCAGTTGTTGTTACAGCCCATGTCCATTGCAAGTTGACAGTGTAAAACTTAGCCGGGCAAAGGCAGTGCTGCGATACATAGGTAAATCTAATTTTAATCAAAAAGCAGGTGGGTGCTATTTGCCAGCCTATGGTCCAACACAAAACCTTTCCTTTGAAATTGTTCTAAAGTATCTGTCTACAAACAAGAACTGGCTTCCTATTGAGAATAAAGAACCACAAAGTTACCCTCAAGAGATTAAATGGAAAGGACAGGCTTTTAACTCACATTTTGTTTCCTTGCCCAATTCAGTTGTTGTGCCCCTTTCGAAGGCAAGTACGCTACCTTTTCTTCTAGGATCACAAGTTTGTCTTGTATCTCCAGCTGTTGCTGATTGTGTTGCTTCAATATTGCCATCTGACTCTGGCATTTTGTCAAAATATGTTGCGGCTCACTATAAATATGTACTTCAATCCAGCAGCCTTCTGTCCGTAAAAGTCGTGAACTTATTTGCATTTAAAGTGTACGAGTACATGAATAATGACGGTTCTGCTCATCTTGCATCATTATATGATATTCCAGATTGGATTTATATCGAAAAAGAGAAGACATGCATGTCTCCAGCTGTTGTAGCATTGAATCAAAACTCTACTTTTAAGCGTAACCTTGAGCCGTACATTTATGTTCTACCCGATACCCTATCTTTGTTCACAACGCTATTTGGCCCAGCTTCTGGAGTCTCAGAAACTATTAGCCAGGCTCAAATTTTATCTATTCTTAAAATGATCAGTGATGATATAAATTATAATCGCCCTCGAACAACTGCTGAAGAAAATTGGAGTATGGTCATGAACATTCTAAATTGGCTTACGAACAATGGAAACCAAAGAGTTCCAGACAGCATTAAACTTGAAGATGTGTTGATACCAGTGGAGACACAGTTGGAATGGCCTCAGTTAGTTCAGGCATCCACAGTAGTGTATACAGACAATGGGTTTCTAAAGGAATATTTGCAAACATCTGAAGATAAGGGAATGTATCAATTTGTTCATGATGACATATCTACAAAGCTGGCACACAACCTAGGAGTGGTTCCTTTGTCAGAGTTCTTAGATATTTCTGAGGATACGTTCGAAGATGCTGGTCAGCATGAACCACTCACAACTCGACTTAAGAACATTCTTCGAGAATACAAAGACGGGCTCACTATTATCAAAGAATTGCTGCAAAATGCTGATGATGCAAATGCTGCAGAAGTGAATATTTGCTATGATGAGAGACACCATGAAACAAATCCAAACAAACTGTTTTTCTCTGGAATGGCTGAAGCTCATGGTCCTGCTCTTGTAGTTCACAATGATAAAACATTTTCTGATGATGATTTCAAGAATATAACCAAGTTGGCTGCTGAAACCAAGAAAACTCAAGCTCTCAAAATTGGCAAATTTGGAATAGGTTTTTGCTCTGTGTATCACATGACAGATGTCCCATCTTTTGTTAGCCGTGAGCACATGTACATATTTGATCCCACTCTTTCGTATCTAAAGAAGGAAGTCAAAAATCCAGCACAGCCAGGAAAAAAAATTAAATTTACAAATAGGTTTATATCTGGTTCAAAGCAACTAGATCCTTATGTTGGTCTCTTTGGATTTGATGGAAAACAAAACTATCCAGGTACCTTATTCAGATTACCATTTCGCTCCAATGCCAGTGAACTAAGTGGAACCTGCTATACTCACAAAACAGTTGATGAGTTGTTGTTGGCCATAAAACAGAGTAGTTTTAATTTACTTCTTTTTCTACGGAACGTGAAAAAAATCACCTTTCAGCATATTGGTCCAAGTCAAAGTACCCCGGTAGTTCTTTTAAAAATCTGTCTTGAAAGCATTTCTCTTCCTATACATCTCCAACCCGGTGTTACCATTAGAAAATTATCTTACGAAGGGCCTCAAGTTGAATGTACAACCTGTGATTGGCTTGTTTCCGAAGTAGATGTACATGCTGCCCAAAACCATTGCTATTCTGCTTCAGCTGCATGCCCACTAGGAACGTTTGGAAGCTATGCTGTGAATGGATGCTTTTCAGGAGAGTTATTTTGTTTTCTTCCCCTCTCTCAAATGACAGGCCTACCAGTGCATATTAATGGAAATTTTGCTGTGATGAGCAACCGCCAAGGCATTTGGACCTCAGATGATGCCAGCTCACAACAAAATAAAGAGGTTGCTTGGAATAATTATCTAATTACATGTGTGGTCCCAAAAGCTTACCATGCTCTCCTGATGATGATAAAAGCCATGGCAGTTCACAATATTATTTACAGCTATTGTTTCTACAGTTTGTGGCCACAGAGTGAGAAATTATTGTATCAAAATCCCTGGAAGCAAATGCTACCACAACTGTATTCATTGATTTCATCAGATCAACTGTTTTATTCAGAATACCGGAAACAATGGTTGCACCAGCATGAAAGCAAATTTATTGCCCCAGGAATATTATGTCAATTATCAGAACAATCGTCAACTCCTAAATGTGTAGTTGAAGTTGTCCAACATTTAAATCAACCAATTGTTGATCTACCAATCACACTTCATAGTTACTTCAATTTAAAAAAAGTTACAATCAATGAATATGATTTCGTTCGACTTTTCTTTCAAAACTTGACTTCCCTCAAGTGCATTCTCAGAACCCGATCGGAAATTATTCAATGCATGCTTGAAGTGTATGCAACCGAGTACGATGATAGTACCAAAAGGAGTTACATGTTACATGACTTTTTAGTGAAGTCTGCTTGCATACCATGTACACCTGATGGTATGATCCTTAGAAAATGTACTGCAGTTGTAGATCCCAACGCTTCTTTTTCTTCACTTTTTGATGAGTCTGAGAGCTATTTTCCTATAAAGATGCTGTCAGATAGACATCTTTGTAATGCATCGCTGATTGAATTGGGCATGATTAGTGAAACGATTCCATATGAAATCTTGGTGGAACGTGCTCAAAGCGTTTTGCCTATTTACTCAATCAACAAAGCAAAAGCTTTAAAGCGTGCCAAACAAATTTTATCCTCTACAAAAGTGTATACAGCTGAACTTGAACTGCCTCTAACAAGAGGAAACAAAACTACCAATAAAAGTTTGTCACGCCAGCGTGCTGTCTATAGAGAACTGGCCTCTGTTCCCTTTTTGCCAGTACTCCCTAAACCATCAGGATATATTTTTCCATGGAAAGGAGATGGACAAGAACTAATGTGTGGTAAAGACCTATTTGTTGTAGGTAGGGATAGGTATAGAGAAAGTACTGCTGTCAATACTATTTTGGCTGGCTCTCAAATTGCATTTGTAAATGAAGCACATGTTGAAAATGGAGGCTGTGGCTATATTAACCAAGATACTCTTTCAATGATGTGCATACAAAAGTCACCTTCTATCAATAATGCTGTTGCACAATTATCTACAGTACAGCAAGTCTTTGAGACAAGTCTCCCTTCCCCTTCTGAATATTTAGTTGAAAGTGTTGATCGAATATGCTGTCAAGTGTATAGGTTTTTGGATAATACTCTTAAAGCTAGTTTGCCACAAAAAGAAGTCCAGCACTTACAGATATCATCTGTGTGGGATGGTAAGCAGTTTGTTGACACCAGTGTTTTGGCAATTGACTGGAGTGATAGTGGTCCATATTTGTACAAAACCCCAGGTTCCATATCATCATACACATTTCTACTTCAATCACTGCAGTTAAAAAAGCGATTTGGTTTAAAGGATATTGACGATGCCCTTAAATCCATGAAACGATATTTCAAATATGAACCAATTGACGAGGAATGCCAGAGTGTATTCTATTCTATTGTTGGTTTGCTTCAAAAACTAGATCTAACAGCCACTCCCAATCTTATGCTTCCCGATGAGAATTTTATCCTGCACCAATCCAATACATTGGCCTGTAATGAAGCTGATTGGGTTCCGAAAGACTCTAAATACACATACGTACATAACAGTGTTCCACCAAGCCTAGCAAAGAAGCTGGGTGTAAAACCAACCATAAGTAAAGTACTAGAAAACTTTCTAGCTTCTTCTACTAATCAATTCAAGAGCATTGAGTTTGGCCAACGTGAAGAACTGACGCGTAGGATTCAAAACATATTACGAGACTATCCGTTTGATATTACAATCCTTAAAGAGCTGCTCCAAAATGCAGATGATGCCAAAGCAACAAAAATGTACATTATTTTGGATATGAGGACTCACGGCAATCAAGGGATTTTATCACAGAACTGGAAGAAACTCCAAGGCCCAGCACTTCTGGTTTGGAACAATAGTGTTTTTTCTGAGAAAGACCTTTGTGGTATACAGGAGCTAGGGCTAGGCAGTAAACGCTCTGATTATGAGAGCATTGGTCAGTATGGCATTGGGTTCAATGTTGTATATCACCTCACTGACTGCCCTAGCTTCATTTCTGGGGGAGAGACTTTGTGTGTTTTGGATCCTCATTGCGAATATGTACATGAAGCAAATGCACTTTTTCCAGGACGAAGATACGAGGGTTTGAATGCAAACTTCTGGGAACAATTTCCTGATATGAGTTCTGCTTATCTACAGTCTGGCCTAGAAAATAGCCCCCCTGAGCTTAGCGGTGGAACATTGTTTCGCTTTCCTCTGAGGTACACAACTGAACATTTGATAGACTCAAAAATTGTTCTCAGAAATACCGAGAATGTACCACTACATGATCCAACTACACCTTTAAGTATGCTTCAAAAACTTCAAGAATGGGCACCGAGCATGAAAGAAGCTATGCTTTTTCTCAATAGTATAACAGAACTGAATTTCATGGTTATAAAAGAAGAAGGAAAAACGATATACACTATGAACAAATATTGGACCACATTCAATGAGTCTGGAAAGAAAGGTCGCATTGAGCTTTGCAAAGCTATATCTGATTTCAATAAAAAAAAAAGGAACACATCCATAATTGTAAGATACCCTCTGAGTGTCTATGAAAGTTATTCCTCCGGTGGAAAATATGTTTCAATTGAAGATAAGTGGCTAGTACAACAAGGAGTAGGTGATATTCAAAATGAACAACAGACATGGCGTTACATTGACACTGTCAAACCAAGGCATGGAATTGCATCACCGATTTTGTTGTCTCCTTCTCACAAGCATAGTTCGTCACATCATTCAGCAATCAGTAGATCCACTACTGTAGATGGGAACAAATTTAGGGGCAAAGTATTCTGTTTTTTGCCTCTGCCACTTAAATCAAAGTTACCTGTACATATCAATGGAAATTTTATTCTAAACTCAACACGTAGAAACTTGTGGAGCTCCTCAGATGAGGGAAGGGAAGATGATCGATCTATTTGGAACAATCAGCTGTTTCAAGCTATATCTTCTTCCTATGCAGTGTTGCTTGAACATGCCCAGTCATTTTATATAAATACTACCCCAGGCTCATACAAGACGATACGGACAGCTTGGAATGACATCGAGAAATACTACGAGATATTTCCGCCGACAATTGGGTTAGATAAGATGTTCAAAGTGTTGGCTGAGGCTGTCTACACAAATCTAGTCACTTGCAACAAGAATATTTTAGCTGAAGTTGCTGAAATGTTTATTAATGATCAGTCAAGGGTGCAATTGCAAGTGATTTGGCATCCTTGTAAGAGTAGTGAGTTATCTGAACAAGTTTACTTTTGGTGTTCATCTGGCACTTCTGATAAAGAGAAAGAAGTTAAGAAAATTCTCAAAAGCATTGGCCTAAAAATTACAGAAGCAAACTGCTTTGTTCGAGACAGTCTCAACCATACAATTGAAGAAGGCAATACAATTGATATAATTAGTCCAAAAACAGTCCAAGCCTATTATTCAAATTTCTGTTACCAAGTAAGTTCAAACGGACATTTTCCTTGTGAAATCAGTGACACCGTTTTCAGAACTGTATCTACATTCAGATTGTTTTCTGAATACCTTCTTCAAATTATCACCCCAACCACCTCTGACCCAATTTCCCCTTCAAGCACTTCATCAAATCAGTTGAAATTCCCAAACGAACCTTTTGGCACCCCTCTTCTTTTAACCGCTGATAGTCAGTTAAGGAAATTTGAGCAAAATCCACAGGTGATCAACTCTGAGTTCTCGGGCCTTTTTTATAATTGTCAGGACTTTTTTCTTCATCCTGAAATGGTAAATATTCTATACAGCTCTGAGTATTTTGTATCTGTGTCTGATGATATAAACAATTATGATCTTGTGAACACCATCCTTTCCCATCACTTGCCAAACTGCCTTAAATCAAAGCGACTGCTTAGTTTCCCCTCGATGGTGTCAAAGAATGACTTAGTTGACTACTGGAGATGTTTTTTAAAAGATCATATTTTCAGTTCTAGTCTGTCTGATTTATTAAATGATTGGGCTCTTTTACCAAGCACAGATTGTAGCCTCCATTCCTATTTAGACACTCTTGTGCCAATTGTACCTATTTCACAGCAGCAAAAAAGTGACGAGTTGTTGATGTATCAGGTCCTTCAAGAGGCTGGTATGCCCATCTTAGATACTGAAATTGTTGGCACAGATGAGCTGAATTTGAAATGTCCTGTCGTTTCGGAGGTGTGCAGTATTCTAAAAGCTTTGTTTCATTTAAACCAAGAAAGAGATCTGTGTACTATCATTGGAAGGAATATTGAAGCAATTGTGTCCTTCATCAAGATGATTGATTTCAGAAATGATGAATACCACAACAGTTTATACCATGCTAAGTCTCTTCCTTTGTTTGAGTGCATTGATGGTACATTTAAACCTCTGCAGGGTAAAGAGGTCTATGTGTGGCCATGTAGTGCTAGTACCGACGGTTTTTCTCTGTGGAATAAATGTGTTCCTAACACTATATTCTTGTCTGAAAATGGTATTTGGACATCCCTTGGTAACCCAGAAACATTAGGAATTAAAATGCTTTCTCCAGAAGAGCTCTACAGCAAATTTATTTTCAAGTTATTTCATGTACTTAATGAGAAAGATCGGTACCATCACCTTACTCACATCAGAGAAAGCTTATTTGACATTGTCGTTGCCTGTGCTAGCCGTTCTGGTAAGTCTGAACATATTAACAGAAGAAGGCAGTTAGCTATCACCTTTCTCAATGATCTAAAGATGCTCAGTTGTATTGGAGAAAACGTCCTTAAGCCAGTGAGCAGCTATTGCAACCATGAATTGGAGATATTCAAGGTATTCAGTGAATATTACCTGTTCCTTCCAGATTTTTTCAAGCAGTCACTTCAATGGAGCAATTGGCTCGAGTTCTTCAAGCATCTAGGATTAAAATATAAGGCTACTCAGAAAGAGTTTTTGGTGTTTTGCAATGACGTATCCCATGGAAAACAAAAAGATCCTGTGAACGCCTGTACTGTTCTGCTCCATACATTGCTTTCTAATGATGCAAGAGAAGCTAAGTGGTATGAAAACCCTATCTTTCTTGAAAGCATAAGTAAGATATCATTTGTGCCCATCGTACCTCTTCATGATCTTGTCTGGATAAATGGTGGACAAGGTGGATCTCAAAATATTATCGTAGAAGGAAAACAATACTCACTTGCAAAACCAAGTGAAGCTGCAACTAGTGACTGTGCTATTCTTTTGTGGACTGTCAAGCCGATTATACAGTTTCCTGCACATTTTATGCCTCACTGCATTGAAGAGCATACTCTGTTGGCACAGCAGCTTGGTATTACATATAAAGCCTGCACCAGCGATGTAATAAAGAATATGAGAAACATTTGTTCAGGTAACAGATTTACAAACATTCAACATTTTGATCAGTATCCAGGAAGCAACAAACCTCCCGATACAAGCAAATCTGTACAATCTGTCATGGTGCAGCATATTGAGTTTCTTGCTTGGAATCACAGTATCGAGCGTCTTAGTGATGATATGATACGCCTTCTTGGCCATACATCCTTCATACCAGTTTACAGCACATATAAAGTGACTCATCATTGGCAAGTGATCTTAGTAGAACCGTGTCAAGTCTTGAGGCAAGGTGTACCTAATGTGTACCACCCATTTTTACATAATCTTGATTCTAAAATGTCGACCTATACAAATTTATTACTACAAGATGTTGGAGTTGATTCTTCTATCGGTCTCCATCATATTCAATTAGTTCTGCAGCTAGCTTTTAAGCGTTCTTCGGGACAACAACTTGAGCCGAAAACAAGAGAATGTGTGATAGCCGCACTTAAACAACTTTATGAACTTTTGTCACATTCTGTGATTAGAACAGGGTGTGATGATAAAAAAGTAAGTGAGATTCTGTCGCCACTGTACTTGCCTAATCGAGATGAAAAGTTGGCTCTCTCAACAACATTACTATATGTGGACAATGACAACTATAAGGGACAACTTCATCCAAAGCTTGACAATACACCTTATTCCTTGTTGCAAATCAGAAAACCCCAAAATGGTACGTTTATATATGAAAATGATTTTTGCCAATTTCTTCCTAAGACTGTTCGACCAAAAGGAATATCCACTCTTTGTTCTCAAACAGTGCTACATAAATGTGTGGTTACAGAACACAGTGACGTGGGTAGTGCTTTGGAAGAAACATTTGCACTGATACCCAATTTGCCGAATGCTATAGCTGCTTGCATTCATCGCTTTGCTAATATGAGTACATTAGTTGAGAGTACTGCCGTTATTGTATCTGAGTTTTTGACTAAATTAGAAATTAAAACCTTCAAGCATCTACGAATTGCAATCAGTTTTAAAGAAACTGAGCCTGCACAGGAGCTTGGAAATTTAGACCCATCATTTTTTCTTGACATTGCTGAAGGGAGGTTTAATGGATCATTGCTCCTGAACTCAGCTTTTCCGCTAAAGTCCAGTCTGTTTAAGAAGATGATTAAAACATTAGCCAAAAAATTAGTGTGCATACGAGTAAAAGTACCCAAGTCAATGCCCAGTGATGCTTATGAGACTATGTTGTCCGTGTTGTGTGAATTGCTGTGTGTGCAAAACTCAGGAGACATCAGGGAAATTCTTGACAATCACTCTATTTCTATTGCTGGTGAAGAAATGGACAAGGCTACGTTTGAAATAGGAAAAAAGGTTCCTGAATGTTGGCATCACAGGCTTGATCAAACAGTTGAAAATGTTTTTCATCCTGGAGAGGTTGTTGGATACGAAATGATGGAAAACTACGTTGTGTTTGCTCAGATCATGCACCCAATTCTTCTTGGCGGTCACAAAACTTTTGACTCAATTCCTCGTGTCAATATGAAGTATATGATATTAACACAAATAGAAGACGAAGAGGGCACGGAAGTAGGGGTGCTTCAACTTTTCAAGTTTTTAACAAGGCTAAAAGAAATACCAAACCGAACGGAAGATGAAGATCAACTTACGTTGTATGAGGGAGAATCCGAAACAGTCCATTTACAACAAGTGTTGAGAAACGAAAATGTCCGACAGATCATTTGTGATTTAGAGCGGCAACTTATTGATATATGGAAACTACCTGAAGAAGACAGGAAACGAGCTATTCGACGAATTTGCCTCAAATGGCATCCTGATAAGAATTTAGATAAACCTGCTCTAACAGAAGAAGTTTTTAAATTTCTTACTTCTGAAATTTCAAAAAGAAATGCAGAATCTGATATTGATTGGACTAATCTTGGAAGAACTGCCCAACGTCAAAGGGACACTTATAGGCAAGAAGCTGAACCTCAACCAAGAAGCAGTCGATTTGGCAGTGCTAGCTGGGATGGGGGGTCGTCTGCCGGATTTCCGAAGTTCGAACATGAGAATCTTCGTCCTGATATAAATCCTGCGGAAGGACGACGTTGGCTAAAGCAAGCCGAGGCTAATTTTAAGTCTCTTGTTGTGTTGTTTACTGGTGCAGTACATGATACTAGAGTATGTGGTGATGTCTGCTTCATGGCACATCAAGTAGCAGAAAAAGCTCTCAAAGGAGGAAAATATTTTGTGTGTGGTTTAAGTGACAACTCCATGAAATCACACAACATAAGCACACACGCTTATGGTCTGCAATCTGAATGTCCTGGAGACACTCATGGTCTTATCAATCACACTACCCCATTGGAGAATTATTACCTTGATCCGAGATACCCCAATCGCTGGAATTCCGGAATTGTTCCTTCTGATATGTATGATTATGAACAGGCGAAGCAGGCCAAAGAACATGCTGAGGCTATATTGACCATTATCAAAAACATTGTCAAGTAACGTACTATTGTAGTAATCTAATTATCATAGTATATTATATCGTTAGTTATATGATACGCATGCATACAGAATTATTATCATGTCCACATGCATGTTCTACCCTACGCCCAATTATCTTCAGCTAGTTGACTGTGTTAATTATTCAAATCTCAGAACAAATGACACTTTGAAACAAGGTTCAACACATTCAGTGTTGTTGAGTGAAATGTGTGTAGATTGCATTAACTTTATGCTACACATAAATACTGCAAGGTAACTAAACACAAGTGTCATAATTCATTTTATATAATTATGTTACACATGTTTTCTTTTGCCTTTTCCGCGATTATTGCGTGCATTTCCTTTTGGCTTTCCTTTATTGTCTTTTTTCATCCGTGGGTCCACCACCTTATAATGACCTTTCACCCCTGCTGGACGAGGCATACGTTTGGCAGCATTTCTTTTCTTAGTAATAACATACTTGACCTCTTTCTTTTTATCATTAACACCTGCTTTCTTGTACATCTGCTTCAACTGCTGCGCCTTCTCTTGTGTGCTAACATCAGAAGCATCAGTAATTACTTCGGCCTTCTTACGTATTTTTTCCAACTTGCGAAAAGCCCGTTTCTTTTTCCTAGCTTTAGCCTCAGCAATTTTTTTAATTGGTCGACTGTTCACTTCCCTCAGCTTAGCTCGATACTGGTCAACCATTTCTTTTGATATGGGAATTTGTTTGGTACAAAATTTTGCTTCATCCGCAACAAACCATTCAGGTAACGCGTCATCGTTACTAGTCCATCGGTTGTAAGCACTATCAATAAGCTCTTCTTTTTTCTTCTTGGACTGAATCATCAATGCTCCCAAAGCAAGTCCTTCCGGATCTAATTTTCTTTTGGTCCCCAACTCAGATATAGGCACCACCTCCAGAGAACTGCTCTCCTTATCAGCAGGCATATCTGCAAAATTAAGTGAATGGCATAATCATGCACACAAACATACAGGATTTGCAGAATCTTTGCATCACTAACCACAGAGTTATAAGCATGCACATCAGCAAGTTTCCATATAAGGAACGTTCGACTCTCATGCAACCCTTTGGTTAGTGCTGAAAAGATAAATCCCTGTGATGCATAATAATTATTATTTGTTACAATATTTATTGTTACAAATAACTAGGCTGTAGCTATTTATATCTCCCAGGTTAGCTATAAGTCACACTGGTGTATATAAGTAGCACTCCATCAAAAACAAATACCTAGGTGCAAGAAACAATTACAGCAGTTGTGTATAATGGCTGTGTATAATGGCTCTATATACGAGATCGAGAGAGAGAATTAACCTTCTTCAACAACAACATATACTGCCAGGAGTGCATGAAGAGGAGTAAGCAACTATGAAGAGGAGTACGCAACTACTATACAGCCTATACAA
>VSKX01020544.1_pt1 | contig 14506 bp, 17 predicted proteins | sample 4799481 | NCBI WGS metagenome assembly VSKX01 (sample SAMN12179537, study PRJNA552185) | sponge metagenome | biome: deep-sea hydrothermal plumes; feature: spots directly above weak diffusing fluid; material: sea water; isolation source: sponge from the Swan site of a hydrothermal vent ...
AGCGGCAGATATTGATGATGCACAGCACGAAACCCGTGCCGCCTTCGTAGATTATGTTCGCAGCGGCAACGATCAGGCTTTGCGTGAAACAGAAGCGAAAACATTACGCAAAAATCCTACTACCGATGGTGGCTATCTCGTTCCCGAAGTTGTTTACACAGATTTAGATTCGCAAATCCAGAAGCAATCCGCAATGCGCCAGTTGGCGAATGTGGTGGTGATGGGCGTTGGCGATACACTCCATTATGTCCGCGCCAGTTCTGCTATGGCGGCGCGATGGGCGGGGGAAGAATCAGCACGCTCCGATACAGGTGATGGCGATTTCAAAAAAGTGGATATTCGTTTGGACGAGATTTACTTTAACCTAACCGCAACGCAACAATTCCTTGATGATACGGCAATTGATATTGAAGCATGGATTGTCTCTTCTATGGCGCAGGCTTTTGCAGAAACAGAAGGACGAGCATTTATTTTAGGGTCTGGTTTAACACAACCGGGCGGGATTGCCTATCACGCAACCAGCACAACCTATAGTGCGACCTCCAATTCTCTGTATTCACGCAAAAGCGGTGTCAATGGCAAATTGCCAACTGGCACGGCGGGGGCTGATTATTTAATGGAGTTCGCCTTCGGGTTAGAAGCGCCTTATAGCGGCAACGCCTCATGGCTTATGAATAAAGCAGCACAATCCGAGTTGCGTAAAATCAAAGACAATGATGGTCGCTATTTATGGACACCAGGATTGGAACAAGGAACGAGCGCCACATTGCTTGGCTACCCTATCTATGAAGAGTCGCATATGCCTAACTTTGGACTAAATGCTAAGCCAATCTGCTTTGGTGATTTCAAAAGCGGCTATGCCATTGCTGAACGACAAACAACACATTTCACACGCGATCCTTATAGCGACAAACCGAATATCGTATTCTATGTGTCGCGCCGTGTTGGTGGTAATGTTGTTAATCCGACAGCGCTGCGTTTCGTTCAGCTTTCTGCTTAATATCATGATTAGCATTTTACACGAAGCACCGGCGCAAGAGCCGATATCGGTTGATGCGCTGCGCGACTATTTACATGCGCAAGAGGCTGATGAGGCTTTACTACAAAGTCTCATCAGTTCGGCGCGTATGACGGTGGAAGCGCGGTCGGGATTGCGATTGATAACGCAAAGTTGGAATCTACTCTTGAACGATTGGGAACATAGCGATGGGGCATTATCATTGCCGCATTATCCTGTGCGCTCTGTTGTGGCTATTCGTATTGTCGGGGAGGGGGCGGCAGTGATAGAGTCTAGCCTGTATCGGTTGGAGGCGGGGGCTCGTCCGGCATTGGTGTTCGCACAATGGCGAGACTTGCCACGCCCACGCCAAAGCCATTATGGAATACAGATTGAGATAGAAGCGGGTTTTGGGGCGCCCGATGATGTGCCAGAGCCGTTGCGCCTCGCAGTAAAAACGCTTGCCGCGCATTGGTATGATATGAATGATTGGAATGCGCATCGCCCCGAAAACGCTATCCCCCCACAAGTGCGCACGCTCATAGAGCCACATCGTTTGATGAGGATATAGTCTCTCATGCGTTTGCAAACATACGAATTAGAAGAGGCGCAAATCCGTGAGGGTCGGCAAGTCTGGGTGCATAAAACGGAACTTTGGGTTCGGGTGCGCACTTTACGCGGACGCTTATCGGTGCGCAGTGGTGTTGATGAATCCCTCGCCACCCACGAAGTGCGGTTGCGTTATGCCGCTTTGGTGGATGTCGGTATGCGCTTTCGCAATGGCACACGTGTTCTGGATATCCATAGCATTGATAATATCGGCAATCATAATCGCTGGTTGTCATGTGTTTGCGAAGAAAGACGTTTATTGGGAGGCAATGAATCCTCATGATTAAATCAGGACAAATCTTACAAGAAACATTGTTTGCCCATTTAGCAAGCAATGAACCATTGGCAGCGCATTTCGCACCGATGATGGATAAGGCACGAGCAATGCCCTTCTTTTCATTTGATGCTTTGCAAAGCACAATGCGCGATAAAGTCTTAAATCTAGTCGCCCATGAAATAGAGTTTTCGGTTTGGTCGCCTGTGCAATCGCCAAAAGATGCAGCCGTGCTAACAGCAGATGTGCTCGCCCAATTTGAAACTCTGCCCACCACACAAGCCATCACCATTATCCGCTTTGAGGCAGAAACCATAACCGCCGCGGTGGATAATGCCGCGCGGGCATGGCGTACACAAATCACTTTCACGGCTCTTACCCAATAGGAGATATTTTTATGACCGTACAAACAGGCAGTGCCCTTCTTTTGAAAATGCGCAAGGATTCTCGTTTTCCTTATGAAACGGTGGCGGGGTTGCGCACCCAATCTTTAACGTTTAACGCTAACCCGATTGATACAAGCAGCGCCGATAGTGCTAGCAGGTGGCGCACCTTCCTCGCTGAAAGTGGTATGCGTGATATGAATTTGCAAGGACAAGGCTTGTTCAGCAATGCCGCCTCAGATCTTATGTTTCGCGAATTGTTTTTTTCGGGGGGGCATCTCAATATGGAAATCATTTTGCCCTCTTATGGTAAAATACTTGGTCAATTCGCTATCGCTGAACTGCAATATCTGGGCGACTATGATGGCGAAATGAGTTGGCGCATAGAACTGCAATCATCGGGGGCGTTGTCTTTTGGCACTCTCTAATTGGATATGGGCAAATCGTCGTCGTGGTGATGTGGCAGCTACCATAAATGGACAGCGCCGCATTTTGCGCCTGACTTTGGCAGCCCTCGCGCGTGTGGAATCTTGCTATGGGGATATGGATATTCTCGCTTTGATACGCACTTTCACAACGGATGGTATGACAGCAAAAGATGCCGATAATATCATTCGTGCTGCCCTGACGGGTAGTGATGATGAGGCAGCCAATGTTTTGGCACATGCCGAAACATTATCAATTGCAGGCGCGGATAAGGAGGCGCATAAGGCAGCAGACCTCGCCCATAATCTTATCAATAACGCTTTTAGTATAGCACAATGATACACAAACAATCCGCATCGCTTGGGAAATTCCCTTGGGTTAATCTTTTCCAAATCGCCTTGACGCGTGGCTTACAACCAGAAGCCGTGTGGGCAATGACACCCGCCGAACTTATGACATTGCTTGAAGTGGAAAATATAAATCCCCTCAATAGGGACGACTTACAAAATCTCATCACGCAATATCCGGATAAACAAGAAGACGAGATATTATAAATGCCCCTCATTCGCAACAGACAAAAAAACAACACGCGCCTAAATTCTGGCACAAATTTTGGGGGGGATGATGTGTTGGTGCAAGTGCAAAATCTCATCACAAGATTTGAAGTGGTGCAGGGGGTAGGGGGCGCAGGGGGCGCAGGCGGCACACAAGATTCATCGCAATTGCGTGAGATACAAAAACTCGCAGCACGGATAGATGCACAATTTACGCAAATCAATGCGGTGCTTGATACAATCAATCGGGCGCAACGCATATTTGATAATTTTGATGGCAGGGGGGCTTCTGGTCAATCTTTTAGTCAATCGCCCTCACAACCTTCCTCACAATCGCCACGCCGTTCGCAAGATGAATGGGCTCATTTATTCAGTCGCCTCGTGGCGGGTGGATTTGATAATTTTTAAGGCATCATTATGACAGATTTTTTCCACAATGTAAGCTTACCACAAATCTTTATCAGGGATTCGCGGTCGGTGTTGCAATATCGTACGGATATTGTTGAATCAGGATCAGGCTTTGAGTTTCGCAATAATGTTTGGTCTATGCCGCGCCGTATGTTTTATTTACCGATGCGTGTGTGTTCCTACAAAGAGGCGCGTGATTTACAAAATTTCTTTAATGCACGCGGCGGCAGGCTCTTTGGGTTTTTGTGGAGCAATAGGCTAGATAGTAGCAGCCCCACTAGCACTTCATCAATCATCACGCGTGATGATAATCAGCCATTGCGCGCCTTAGACGATACCCGCCGTGTTTTTGGGTTACAAAAAATATACCTTGATGGACGTGTTCGCGATATTACCAAACCGTTTCGTGACACTGTGTTTGTGGCGCGTAATCGGCGACGCTTGCGAGAGAATATAGACTACACACTTGATTTATTAACGGGGCGGATTACTTTTGCCCGCCCGCAAGCAGAAAATACCACTTTAACAGCAGGTTTTTCTTATCATACGCCGGTGCGTTTTGATAGCGACAGCATTTCAGTGACTTTTATATCACCCACGCATGCGCGTGTTGATGAAATACGCCTTGTGGAATTACCCCTCACCCATAGCGATTATGATGAGGCATAGCTGATGCGTCAGTTACCAAAAAATATGCAAACAGCATTAGCGGCGGGGGTTACGAATCTATGTTATTGTTGGCAAATCACGCGCCGTGATGGTGTGCAACTTGGCTTGACCGACCACGATAGGGCTTTGCAGTTTAACGACATCACCTTTCACGCCAAGAGCGGCATAGACTTAACGGCATTGGAAAGTCGTCTAGGGTTAGCGCCGCATGGCGCAGAGGCAAGTGGTGTTTTAGGCAGCCCCCATTTAACCGATGAAGATTTGATGGCGGGTGCTTATGATGATGCCGCTTTCACTTTATGGCTTGTTGATTGGGGCGATGTTGATAATCGTGTGTCGTTGCTTATTGGCACTTTTGGGGCGATACAACACCATAGCGGACGCTTCACCGTTACATTGCGCGGGCAAGGGCAGTCTCTTAATCAGCCGCAAGGGCAGATTTATCAATCCAGTTGCAGTGCCGATTTAGGCGACACACAATGTCGTTTCAATGTTGCGCGCGCGCCCTATCAATGGGTGGGACAAATAACCGCCATTGACGAACACAAAATCACTCTGCCAACGTTGCCAACATTATCGCCAGAAAAAAATTGGTTTCGCGAAGGGCATATTTTAACAGCCCGCAATCATCGCCTTGTTGTGCGCGAAGATAAAATCAACACAAATTCACGCATTCTCGTTTTGTGGGAAACACCGCCGCCTTATTTACAAGCGGGGGATACAATCACGTTACAAACAGGGTGCGATAAAGCGCATAATACATGTGTTCGTAAATTTCAAAATGCGATTAACTTTCAAGGCTTCCCAACATTGGCGGAAGAAAGCCTATTGCTAACCATAGGTGGCGCATGAACAATCTCATTATAGATGAAGCACGGCTTTGGCTGGGTACGCCTTATTTGCATCAGGCATCGTGTCGGGGTGTGGGTGCGGATTGCTTAGGCTTGGTGCGGGGTATTTATCGCGCCCTTTATGGGCGAGAGCCACAAGCACCGCCGCCTTATGCGGCTTATGCAATCCCCCATGACGGCGAGATTTTATTAGAAGCGGCGCAACAATATCTGGAGGCGGCATCAGTGCCAGCGCAAGTGGGGCAGGTGATGATATTTCGTATGCGGCGTTCTTTACCAGCACGGCATTTAGCGATAATGAGTTTTGAGGGACGTATGATTCACGCCGCCTCTGGTTTGCAAGTATGCGAAGTGGCTTTCAGTGCGTGGTGGCAACGTCGCCTTATTGCGGCTTTCTCTTTTCCCCCTCTTTCCCCCGTTCCAATACCAGAGCAGGAGCAAGCATAATGGCTGATCTAAATTTTGCGAGTGCTGTGGGTGGGCTTGGCAATGTTGCCTCCTTCCTTAATCTGGCACTAGATGTGAATGCGCTTGTTAATCCGTCTTCTCGTGTGCGGGAAGGGCGGCGGTTATCGCAATTGCAGATATTAGCATCACGAAGCGGCACACCTATTCCTCGTGTTTTTGGGCGCATGCGTGTGGGCGGGCAGTTGATATGGAATGCGACACCACAAGAAGTCGTGCGTGAAAGTGGTGGCGATAAGGGCGGGCGCACCCGCACACCCCGCCAACGCAGTTATCATTATACGCTTTCGTTTGCGGTTGGTTTGTGTCGGGGGCAGGTCAATCATATCGGACGCATTTGGGCAGACGGAAAACTAATAGAGCAAAGCAGTGTCGATTATAAACTCCACAATGGCGATGCCGATCAAGAAGCAGACCCCACCATCACGTCTGCTATGGGGGCGGGCTTCACCCCCGCTTATCGGGGTTTGGCGTATATTGTGTTTCAAGATTTTAATTTGACGACATTTGGCAATCGCATACCGCAACTAACCTTTGAGGTGTTTTGTCCCACGCAAGAAAGTGGCGCCACCACACAAGCCATAACTTTATTGCCGGGTGCTACAGAGTTTGGTTATCACCCCGAACCCCATGTGCAGATATTGGGGATAGCCCACGCACGAAGTGAGAATTTGAATGCGTCTTGGTCTCGCTCGGATTGGGATTTATCAATAGACGCCTTACAAACAAGCCATCCGCAATGTCGTGATGTGTCTTTGGTCGTGGCGTGGTTTGGCGATAGCCTAGAGGCGGGTGCTTGTCGCCTACGCCCGAAGGTGGAAAATCACGAGAAGATTACCGTGCCGACACAATGGGTCGTTGCGGGTGTCGGTCGTGGTGCGGCACAGATTGTTTCTAAAGTAGATGGTCGTCCGGCTTTTGGGGGAACGCCTTCTGATGGTGCGGTTATTGCCGCCATCAAAGATTTACGCGCCAGAGGATTTAGAGTGTTGTTCTATCCTTTTATTATGATGGATATTGCCACGACTTATCCATGGCGGGGGCGCATTACGAGTGCGGCAACAAATGCGACACAAATCACCGCAGATATAGAGCATTTCGTGAATGGCAATAACACACGCGACTTATATTGTTTGCGGGGTATGGTGCGTCATTATGCAAATCTATGCGCGAAAGCGGGTGGTGTTGATGCTTTCCTTATCGGGTCTGAGATGCGGGGGCTTAGTCGCTTACGCACCAGTCGCAACACTTATCCTTTTGCGCAATCATTGGTGCCGTTGGCGCAGATTGTGAATGATATATTGCCCGATACAAAAATATCTTACGCTGCGGATTGGTCTGAATATGGAGCGTATGTGCCACCGACAGAAATAGAGACAGGCAGTGTAGAGTTTCCCCTTGATGTGTTCTGGGGAAATGATGTGTGTGATTTCATAGGCATTGATGCTTATTTTCCGCTTGCGGATTGGCGTGATAGCACGACCCATAAAGACAGCGCCGCGGGGGAGATAACAAACCCCGATTATCTGCGTGATAATATGGCGGCGGGTGAATATTACGATTGGTATTATGCCGATGATGTCGCCCGTGATAATCAAAACCGCACCCCCATAACCGATGGCAATAATGAGGCTTGGCTTTATCGGGCGAAGGATGTCAGGAATTGGTGGGGCAATGTGCATCGCCCGCGCCATAATAATGTTGCCTCTGCCCCCACAGATTGGCTTGCTGCCAGCAAACCGATTTGGTTCACCGAGATTGGCTGCCCTGCTGTTGATAAGGGCGCTAACCAGCCGAATGTATTCCCCGATAGATTATCATCGGAGGGGGGTGTGCCACATTATTCCAATGGGTTGCGAGACGATCATATTCAGCAAGCCTATTTGCAAGCCTTCACAAGTTTTTATGAAGCACCCGCCAATAATCCTATTTCCCCGCATTATCATGCGCCTATGGTGCCACGCACGCGTATGTATTTTTGGGCTTGGGATGCGCGTCCGTTCCCGACTTTTCCCTATCGCACTGATATTTGGACAGATGGTGGCAACTGGCATACGGGGCATTGGTTAAATGGCAGACAAGCCGTCACACCTTTGACAGCCCTCATCACCGCCATTGCTCAAAGCGGGGGTGAAACCCCACAGCTGGAAAATGTTATTGGTGTTTTAGATGGTTATGCTGTTGATAGGGTGATGTCGCCCCGCAATGCTCTAGCCCCTTTATTGGAAGCGTATGGATTAGATGCGTTAAGCAGTGGGCGGGGTTTGCGTATCACAGGGCGGCATAATCGGGCGATTACACATATTGATGATGCCGATATTTTACCAACGACACTGACAATAATTTATGCGGATAGGGCGACGCTTACCACCCGCCTTGATGTGCATTATATCAATGCTGATAGTCATTACGAGGCAGCGACTGCCACGGCGCGTGCCAGCGATGCGGAACGCCCGGTGCAACAAGTTGTTTTGCCATTGGTGTTATCCTCTTATGTGGCAGAGGCGATTGCGTCTCGTTTGCTTTATGAGGCACGACTGGCGGGTGTGCGTGTGCAATTGCATTTGCCGCCTCGCTATTTATTTTTAGAGGTGGGTGATATTATCCGCACACAAGATATGCTGTGGCGTATCACACGTTTGAATATCGTGCGCCATATAGAAATAGAGGCGGTTGCTTATGATGCGGCACTTTATAGTGGCGTTTCGGCTCGTGCTTTGCCACCTGTTGGCACGGAAGAAATAGAGATTGCCGCCCCCCCTGTTTTGCAGATTATGGACTTACCTTATCTGCCGCAATTACAAGCAGAAGCGGGGCAAGCGCTGTTGGCGGCTACGGCGACGCCATGGTTGCAAGCGGTGTTGGTGTTGGACGATAATGATAGATGGCAGCATTCTATCGTGCGTCCTGCTGTTATGGGGCGCACATTGGAAACGTTTGCACCCGCCCCTATCGGGCGATACGACAAACACACCACATTAGAGGTGGAACTCTATTATGGCACATTACATAATTATCCCTTGTTGCAGATATTGGCGGGGCGTAATTTACTGGCGATGAAAACCAGCAAAGGCTGGGAGGTTTTACATTTCACGAGTGCTGAGTTAATCGGCGAAAATCATTATCGCTTATCGGGATTTGTGCGTGGTATAAAAGGCACACAAGCCTATATGGACGAGCCATTAGCGACCCATGCCGCGTTTGTTTTACTAGACGAGGCGGTGTCGGCATTAGAAAATCCCCACGAAACATTGCCGCATAATATATGTGTGTCGTATGGTGTCAGTGGCTTGCCGCAAGATAGTTATGTCTGGCAAAGTGGGTGCTTCACGCATAGACGCGTTGGGTTGCGCCCCTTATCGCCCGTCCATGTGAAACACATAAAGATAGCGGGCAAGCATTATATCTCTTGGATAAGGCGTAGTCGTATTCAGGGTGATGATTTTGATGCGGTGGAAATACCACTCGGCGAGACCCGCGAACATTATCGCTTGCGTATAATGGCGGGGGGGCGGGAACTCTATCGGGTGGAAACAGACACCACACAATATCACTATCCCGACACATTATACAATGTTCACACGCGCCACACACCCTTGCAAATCCATATTGCCCAAATCAGTGCCACGCAAGGCGCAGGGCAAGAAGTCATCTTTACCTTAAACTAGGAGATTATTATGACAGACCAAACCCCCAATCTTGCTTTGGATTATTTAATGCCCGACCAAGCCCAAAAGCATATTACGATTAATGATAGTTTGCGCCGCCTAGATGCGTTGGTGCATTTAAGCGTTGTTAATCGCAGCACGACAAATCCACCAACCGCCCCCGCAAATGGGGTGCGCTATCTTGTGCCACAAACCGCACAAGGGGAATGGGCGACACACGAAAACCAAATTGCTTTTTATGAAGATACAGGCTGGCAATATCTTGTGCCGCGTATTGGGTGGCGTTTATGGGACGAAGCAGAAAATATCTACCTCATATATAATGGCACGATATGGCAAGCGGTTAGTGCCAGTAGTACCAGTGCTAATGGGGGAAGTGGAAGCGTGGCGATAGAAAAAACAGAAATCGTGGTGCGCTTCCCCAACCCTGAAGTTATCAATATTCCCATGCATTCTTTATTTTTTGGGGTAACAGGGCGGGTGCAACAAACGATGAGTGGTGCTACAAATTTTCGGGTCGGGGTGCAGGCGGATAATCAACGTTTCGGCTCGCGCATATCACGTGTGGCGGGCAGCACATTTCAAGGGCTGGCAAATCCCCCCGCCGTTTATTGGTCGCCAACGCCCCTGCTTATCACAGGCGAGGGCAGAGCCATAAGCGCTGGCACACTAAAACTGGCGCTTTATCATCTGTCTTTACCAATCCCATCATAAGGGTTATGGTTTCCTCCAAATAGAGAAAGAACAGGGATGAAACTATGACACGACTAACATCAAAATCACCATCGGTATCTGACGCTTTGAACACACGCTTTTCTTGCCGTGCCTTTTTAGATAAGCCCGTTCCCAGCGCAGATATTAACGCCATTATAGAGACGGCAATCCGTACCCCCTCTGGTGGCAATCTACAACCATGGCATGTATGGGCAGTGCAAGGCGCACCGCTTAAATCTTTTGTTGATGATATCCAAAAGAAACTGCCAAACGCCCCCGTCGGTGAAGGGGCGGAGTATGAAATCTATCCCCCCAAATTAAAGGATCCCTACCGCACCCGCCGCGATAGTCTTGGTGCGGCGCTTTACGACTCCATAGGCATTGCGCGCGCAGATAAAATAGGACGCATGCAGCAGTTCGCAAATAATTTCCGTTTTTTTAATGCGCCTTGTGCTTTATTTTTTGCCGTAGATAAAAATATGCAAGAAGGGCAGTGGTCGGATACAGGTATGCTGATTCAATCTATGATGCTGCTGGCGAGAGAACGCGGCTTGCATACTTGCCCGCAAGAAGCGTGGGCGATATGGTCGCCATCTGTGAAAAAGTTTTTAGACATACCAGACACAATGACTTTCTTTTGTGCTTTGGCGATTGGCTATGCAGATACAGACGCAAAAATAAATGCGTTTGAAAGTCCTCGTGCGCCCCTAAATGAAATCGTAAAATATGTCGGCTTTTAATGTCTGCTGACACATTCATTTATCTTATTGGGGTTGGCGGCACGGCTTTGCTGGCGTGTGGTGTGGCGTGGATATTCGCCGCCCCTTTATTTTCCACCTCTTTGTCTGGGGGGGCTCATAAAAAAACTGCCCTTATGCTTATTGTGGCAGTGCCATTGCTAGGGCTTTCGGGATATTTATTTTTGGGGGAAAGGTTTATGGCAGATGCACCGCTTGCGCCTCGCCTTGTGGGTGCGCCTGAAACTTTACCTGCTGGGGCGATTGTTGTGCGCCTAGAAACCCAATTGCGCACCACCCCCGACAATGCCAAAGCATGGGGGTTATTAGCGCGGGTGCGTCATAATATGGGGGCTTATGATAAAGCGGCTCTGGCATGGCGGCGGCTTTTAATTCTGGCACCTGACGCTTCTGTTTATATCGGTCTGGCAGAGACCCTGATTAAAAGCGAAGGCGACATCATAGGCGAAGAAGCCTTATCATTGATAGACGAGGGCTATCGTCTTTCGCCATCGCATATCGGGGCGCGATTTTGGCGCGGGCTAGCGTGGCAACAGCAAGGCAACACGACACAAGCGCAGCAAATATGGCAATCGCTTTATAATGATTTGCCGCCCGATATTCCTCTGGCAAAAATGCTTGCCCGACAATTAACGCCATAAGCACTCCTTAATTGTGCTATAAAATGCGTATGAGCGGACGACAAAAAAGATTACTGGTAATACTGGTGGGGCTAACGGCATTGGCATCGGCTGCGGCATTGATATTAACGGCATTGGAGGAGAATATCGTCTTCTTCCATAGCCCTTCGGCATTGGTGGCGATGTCATCGCCGCCTCGTGATGCTATTCGTGTGGGGGGATTGGTAAAAACCGATAGCGTCCAGCGCAAGGGCGAGGTCATTGATTTCACCATTACAGATTTAACGCATGAGATTGCGGTGCGCTATAAAGGGGTCGTCCCCGATTTATTTAGGGAGGGGCAAGGGGTTATTGCAGAAGGCACGATACAAAAAGACGGACGCTTTCTCGCCTCTGTAATTTTAGCAAAACATGATGAAAATTATATGCCCCCCGCAATCGCTGAGAGTTTAAACTATGGGGGCAATAAATGACTGCCGAGATAGGACATTTCGCCCTGATACTTTCTTTATGCGTCGCCTTCGCGCAGGCTTGCGTGGGGCTATTGACATCACACACGACACCTGTCGTAAATGTTATGCGGCGTGGCGCAACTTTACAATCAGTATTAGTGGCAGTGGCATTCTTTTGTTTAATGTGGGGATTCATTCAATCCGATTTTTCTTTGGCATTGGTGCAAGGGCATAGTCATTTAGCAAAACCAATGCTCTATAAAATATCTGCCGTTTGGGGCAATCACGAGGGCTCACTTTTATTATGGGTGTTGATTGTCGCGCTATATGGCACAGCCTTTGCGTGGCTAGAACCCCGCCGCACCACCCGCATATCAGACGCCTTCTATATTCGCGTGTTGATGGTGCAAGCCTTTGTCAGTGTGGCATTTCTCACCTTTCTGGTGCTGACCTCCAACCCTTTTGCTCGCCTCATACCACCGCCATTTGAAGGGCAGGGGTTAAACCCCGTCTTGCAAGATCCGGCACTGGCGGCACATCCCCCCTTACTCTATCTCGGTTATGTTGGTTTCTCTCTCGTTTTCGCGCAAGCCCTCGCTGTGTTGCTCGCCAAAGATAAAGCCCACGAAGATTGGGCAGCCCTTATGCGTCTATGGACGATGGTGGCATGGATATTCTTAACACTCGGTATCGCTTTAGGATCGTTCTGGGCATATTATGAATTAGGCTGGGGCGGATTCTGGTTCTGGGATCCCGTAGAAAACGCCTCGCTTATGCCATGGTTGGCGGCGACTGCTTTGCTCCATAGTTTGATGGCAAGTGCAAAGCGCGACCTATTTAATGGCTGGGTATTATTGTTGGCGATACTAACTTTCTGCCTATCATTATCGGGCACATTTTTGGTGCGGTCGGGGGTGCTAACATCGGTTCACGCTTTCGCTAACGACCCCGCACGAGGGTTATTCATATTACTCATACTGGCAGGGTTTGCTCTGTGGGGGCTGACATTATTCGCCCGACACTTTCCGCGTGCGCCCGAAGATACATCATTCAGCCTCATCAGCCGTGAGAGCACCTTGCTTATACAAAACATCGGCTTGAGTGTCGCCACTGCGACCGTGTTTATCGGCACGATATATCCACTGGTGCTAGACGCTTTGGGCGGTGGAAAAATATCAGTGGGTGCGCCTTATTTCAATTCAGTTTTTGCGCCTTTGCTTATTCCTTTTCTTATTCTCATTCCCTTTGCGCCCTTGATGGGCTGGGGCAAAGGCGATGCCCCCGCCGCCGCCAAAAGACTAGCAGGGGCGGCAGTATTCTCTGTATTGGCTGTGGTCGCCCTTTATATTATGCGCCCCACACCACCACTGGCATTAGCCGTTATGGGGGCGGCTCTATGGGTGGTCTCCGCCTCTATCAATGCGTGGCGGCAAAAAATACAACGGCTAGGGTGGCAAGGCATATCGGCACCCGCTTATCTTTCGCATATAGGGTTTGGCGTGTTAATCGCCGCCGCCATCGCCGCTAGTGTTTGGCGGAGCGAGACAATTGTTGTCGCCGAAAACGGACAAATCGTGCATATCGCCCATTATGCGTTGCGCTATGATGGCGTCAAAGAAATCGCTGGCGATAATTATCAAAGCGAACAAGGGCAACTCGTTTTTGTTAATAGTGGGCGGCGCGGGCAAATCCTCCACCCTGAAAGGCGGTTTTATGATGCCGAACAAAACACCACCACCGAAGCCGCCCTCGCCCAAGATATAGGCGGCACACTTTATGCGGTCATTGGCGAGCGCGAGCAGGGCAAGCAAGTATTGCGTTTGTGGTATCACCCTTTTGTTAATTTTATTTGGATTGGGGCGATGATTATGGCATTGGGGGGTTGTTCTGCCTTACGCAAGCAATTGAAAAAATAAGATGACGAAGATTTTTCTCACATTTTGGATGTTATTGACGAGTGTTAATGCGGCGCATGCTTTATCGGTAGATGTGCCATTGTCAAACCCGACATTAGAAGCACGGGCGCGTGTTTTGTTTCATGAATTGCGCTGTCCTGTGTGTCAGAACCAGAGCATAGACGATAGCGATGCCGACCTCGCCAAAGATTTACGCCGCTATGTGCGCCAGTCTCTTGTGCAGGGGGCTGGCGATGATGATATTCGTTTATCTTTACAATCGCGTTATGGTGACTTTATATTGTTGCGCCCTCGTGTTGCGCCTTCCACTTATTTATTGTGGGGTGCGCCATTATTGATGTTGGTTTTCGGGTTATATATTGGTTTTAGAAGGAAAAGATGAATGAGCAAGATGACTATATTACTGGTGGAAGATGACACAAGCCTTGCCGAACTCATAGCGACAGCGTGTCAGGCGCGGGGTTATGCACTCACGCACGCCCCCCATGCGACACCCGCTTTGGCAGTGTTAAAGGCGCAACATTTTGATGTGTTGGTGCTAGACAGAATGCTACCCGATACTGATGGGCTAACATTATTGCAGTCTATCAGGCAGGCGGGATATGATATGCCGGTGCTTATCCTCTCGGCGTTGGGGGAGGTGGAGGATAGAGTGCAAGGGCTACAGGCGGGTGCGGATGATTATTTAGTCAAGCCTTTCGCCTTTGATGAGTTGGAGGCAAGACTGCTAGCATTGGTGCGG
>VSKX01078429.1_pt1 | contig 14449 bp, 12 predicted proteins | sample 4799481 | NCBI WGS metagenome assembly VSKX01 (sample SAMN12179537, study PRJNA552185) | sponge metagenome | biome: deep-sea hydrothermal plumes; feature: spots directly above weak diffusing fluid; material: sea water; isolation source: sponge from the Swan site of a hydrothermal vent ...
AGTCTCGCGGGACATACTAACAGTATATATTGTGTTAGTATGGCCCACGAGACTACGTTCAGAAGGGGGGTTCTGCAGCACCCAAAGAACCTCCCCTGGATCCGCCACTGGTAACCGTCTACACAACAGGCATGTCCAACTTTGTATGCGATATGCATACACCAGAAATGATCCACAATTTGTTCCCCACGCGATGAAACACTTACCCCGTGTGTGCTACGCCCATTATTGAACTTCATTTCCGGTCATTTCGTTTTAGTGGCATTTCGCTTTAGTGGGACTACATGCGTGGCCCTCGCCTCCAGCTAGCCGTAGCCCTACAAGCTCTGCAGCCGGCCCTGCAAGCTCTGCTACAATCCGGTACCCTACAGAGTTACATATAAATTCCTGGGTATGGAGAGTTCCTGGACTTTAGCCACTGCTGGATCGTTTCTACTTGCTCTGTTTTTTACTGCTGTTGCAATTTTTGTTCATTGGTTTGGACTGCTCGATCTTATTTTCCACAAAGTCGATAGAAAATCGAAGCAAAATGGCGGAGATTTGGTTGCATCCACCCTCAATAGTCACGGAGTCAAGTACGTGTTCACTCTCTGCGGAGGCCACATATCTCCTGTTTTGGTTGGTTGTGAGAAGCAAGGCATTCGTGTTGTCGATACTCGTCATGAAGTCACAGCTGTGTTTGCGGCCGACGCTGTAGCGAGATTATCTGGTGTTATAGGGGTTGCTTGTGTTACCGCTGGACCTGGTTTGACCAATACGATTACAGCCGTTAAGAATGCCGTTATGGCCGAGTCCCCTGTGCTAGTTATGGGAGGAGCAGCTGCTACCATTGTGAAAGGAAGGGGCTCGCTTCAAGATATCAACCAACTCTCACTCTTTAAGCCTCTCTGTAAATTCACAGCCACCATCAAACGTGTACGAGACATTGTCCCCACCCTTCGCAAGGCTATCCAGGTTGCCAATAGTGGCACACCTGGTCCAGTGTTTGTTGAACTACCCATTGACTCTCTCTACCCATACGATATCGTTGTGAAGGAACTCTTCCCTAAAAGTAAAGCTAAGTCGCTGGTGAATCGAATTACGCAAATGTACTTTGAGAATTATGCCAATCGATTGTTTGCTGGTGCTTTTACACCTCAAGATGCGACTCCCTTACCCATCATCTTCCCCAAAGCTAGCCAAAGTGAAATAGCACAGTGTGCTTCTCTGATCAAAAATGCTAAGAAACCTTTGTTCCTCTTGGGCAGTCAAATCTCTCTCCCACCCATGAAATCCTCTGAAGTTCAAGCAGCTCTTCAGAAGATGGGTGTGCCCTGTTTCCTAGGAGGAATGTCCCGTGGTTATCTGGGCAGAAACAGTCCTATTCATATCCGGCAAAAGAGGAGGGTTGCTGTCAAAGATGCCGACGTCGTTGTGTGCCTGGGATCGGTGGCTGATTTCCGTCTATCCTACGGCCGAATCTTTAACAGCAAATCCAAGACAATCGCTGTAAACAGATCGAAGTCGCAACTATCATTAAACACCGACATTTTCTGGAAGCCACACCTGCTTGTTAACGGTGATCCCGGGTTATTTATCGTTGGACTAATGGAGGCTCTTGGAGAGTTCATGTGCCCTGAGGGGTGGTTGAATGAATTGAAGCAACGGGATGCAGAGGTGGAGGTGGCCAATCGAGAAAAAGCAAGCGTTAAACCGAAAGAGCATTTGAATCCTCTCGATGTTCTCTACAAAGCCGAGGAGGTGATGGATGATAATTCGATTCTAGTGGCCGATGGTGGTGATTTTGTGGGCAGTGCCGCGTATATCCTGCGTCCCAGGGGTCCTCTTAAATGGCTCGACCCCGGTGCATTTGGAACACTCGGCGTAGGAGGTGGATTCGCCCTGGGGGCTAAATTGGTCAACCCTGACGATGATGTGTGGATTATGTATGGCGACGGCTCTCTTGGTTACAGTATTGCCGAGTTTGACACGTTTGCTCGTAACAAGTTGCCTGTTATCGCCGTTGTTGGTAACGATGCCTGTTGGACGCAAATCAAACGAGAGCAAGTGCCCATGTTTGGTAGTGATGTGGGCTGCAATCTCAGTTACTGTGACTACGATGTGGTGGCCAAAGGTTTCGGAGGAGTTGGATTCAAACTAACAGCCGAGTCAACACCGGATGAAATAAAGGACACACTAAAGAGAGCGAAAGATATTTCTCGAGGAGGAGTGCCCGTTCTTATCAACGTTTTAATAGGGAAAAGTGATTTTAGAGAAGGTTCTATCTCGGTTTGAACATGAGCAGCTGTATAGACTGTTTCTTGCGTACGTTATTGTTAGGGGTTATGAATTATTGTAGCTTAGTATATTGTAGCTTGATGAACAGTCACAGGTAGAACCGTATTGTTTTGTATAATTATATTTGCGTATGAAAAACCTTTTTGTGATTGATGAAAAACTTTAAGTATAGATTTTAGTTTTGTGATTGCTTTGCTCACATTTTGCCAGAGTTGCAATGTTGGCAAAAGTAAATCACATGCAAGACATGGTAGCCTTAATTAATAATTTATTTATTTATGGAGAACTCTCTAAACGGACACTCCCAGAAATGAATTCACTCTCCTTAGTGGACACTGGACAGAGCCTCTGCATGGCACGAATGGTATTAAAGTAATGCTAAAACAACCTCCGAAAAGCGGACACACTCTACAGTCTACAATGGACATAATTATGTATAGGCCTTGGTTTTCCAGAGGTTCCACTGTATGACTTTCTACAATAATTATTTTTATCCATATCATAATTACACAAAATTGAGATGTTGTAAAAATCACACCAATACATACGTACAAACTAAAATGTATCATGAGCAGCTGTCTGATCGTAATCGAACGAAGGGTTTAGGCGAGGGATGGCCGAAACTGGCGGCATTATCCAGAGTACTAACAGGAACACTTCTTGGTGAGGAAACTGCACATGGACACAGAAACATATATATAGTCAGGATGGCATTTTTAGTGAAAGTACATACACTCACTGTGCATAGTTCTGCCTACACTGGTCGGTAGTGGTCGGCAGTAGCCACCTCTCAGAGAAATTAACCACCTCTAATGCCTCTACAAGTCTGACTAACACTCCTTCTTAATTTGCAACTTTACTGTCATAAAAATACTGAGGCTGTTAAAAACAACCACTTCTCAAACTGACTGTGTGTATATTATACTGACAGGCAAAATAAAAAGCAAGCTAGAATAGGAAAACAGCCCAAAAAGTGCTAAAATGGGAGTAGGTGTACATATGTCTAAATCGTAATCAACACAGCACGTGCATACTCATGCAGAGAATGAAGAGTACATGCAGCGAGTGTATGTGTAAATAGTGCAACACCATGCATGCACGAAAACAGACTCACTGTCTATTTCACTGCCATGACGTGAGTGCACCGTTAGTGAGTCATCATCCGAGGAGTCATCCAGGGCTATTTTAGAAATACCCTTTCCCTCGGGTACAACGGACTGATGAATTAACCTGTGATTTGATTCTGTGTCTGAGTCTGATGGCACGTTGGTCACCTCTGCAGGGGATAGTGGAGAGGCACTCTCCACAGCAAGCGCTCTCTGTAGTAACAGAAGACGGAGTACTAGTAGTTAGTATGCAAGACGGAGTACTAGTATGCAATAAAGCAAGGTACAGCATACGTAGAGTGGCAGATGGACTTAGTCATCGAGTAGCCATTACTTTAGCTTTAGAAGGTCGATTTTTCGATTTTATGCTTTGAAAGAGTTCGTTAACAGTTAAAGGTGGGGACTGTAAAATTTAATCTGCCAACATTGCTGTACTGCATGTATACATACTCTGGTGGAGGCCTCTCTGTTGAGAGTGGTGCCTTTGTTGTACTGTTTGAGGGTTTGCAACATGCCCACCCAGGACTGCATGTCATCTTCTGTGGGGGCGGAGAGCAAAAACACTCGACCAGGGGTGTGGACCTCGAAGATATTCGGATAAGGGTGGCCAGTTCTGCACACAAACATGAAATGATAGCGAGGTCATAGGAACAAAGGAAAAAAAGAACTGTAGCATGTAGTTGAAATAAAGACACACACCTCCCATGAGATATCTGAACCTTGTTAATCTTATCGATAGGGAGGATTTGCACTGGCTGCAGAAAGCAACAAAAAGGTCAATAAGAACACTCTAGCGAGACGTACACACACACACCTGCTCTGTCTTATAGTAAGAAAGTCCCTCTGGACTTAGGACAAAGAGTCTATTTTTCCAGTTCTTCCTTCTTCCTCCTTGCTTAACAAGGAATCCCTGCTTGTGTACAAACGATGCCACATCATCCTGAACAAGAAATCAATTGCCCATCAAATGGTACAAGGTCATAGTACCAGCCCACACAAGTGGTGAGCAATAATGATAATAAGTGTCAGGGCACTGTCACTCACCGCCCCCATGTACGCCTCCTGCAGTGTGGCATCCTCTGTGAGAGAGCTGAATCCACTCATAACACTAACGTTGTCTCCTTCAGATGTACTAGGCCGTCGAAGAGTGCTGGCTTTCATCTGCCCGGGGGAGAGGGAGGTTAGGCAGTTGGCCTCTCGCACATTTAAACTAAATACGTAACTAGGGTGTTTAGAGTTGCAATTATTTTATACTGGATACTATAGGAGGCTCAAGCCCACTCCTGCATAACAATATTCCAACCCTCACTCACTTTCTGGTTGAGCCTCCAGTTCTCAAGAGCCAGGGTTTTATTAGTGGCCGACTTCTCCTGTAGCAACTGTATGAGAGATACTTTAACAGCTGTACTCTCATCCTCCAGATTGCCGAGACGCTCCAATAGCTCATTTCGTTCACTGCAGGGAGTATTTTGTGTACAGGGGGGAGAGCATCGCGTGCATACGAGGGGGGACCATTGCGGTGTATGGGGGAGGGGGGCAGCAAGCGCTTAGACGTGTGGTATTCATGACATAAATATAAGACACAACAACATAAACACGAACAACATAACAATGAAACAAAACAAATTACGTATGTTCATTCAAAAGGTGCATAACTATAATTGACGTTACCTTTCCATCCCCTGCAGCAGTTTCCTCATCTCGGCAGCCCTCCTGATCTCTCCTGTGGCAATGGACAGGTCTTGCATTGCCAGTGTTAGCTGTAAGTCCTTGTTCTCAAGATCTCCGAGAATCTCACCCAGGGAAAGTCGCACCTGCACAGTCAAGGAAAATGACAATGCAATGTAGCACATACACTAACACACATACAGGACGTAATACACACACAGGGTATACAAGTTAAGGCTTTATCACATATACATACATGTACTAATAGACGATTGAATGTAAAGTCAATTTCTACCACACATCCTTCACAACGACCCACCCTAACTACTCACACAGTTGTTGTCCTTGTGAAGGTCATCTATGGTGCCCAGTAGTTTTATTCGCTCCTCCTCAAGGTCAGCTATCTTTGACATGATCTGCTTCACATCACCGTCTGAGAAAGTGCTTGCACTGCTCCAAATAGACTCTCGGAAATCTTCCTCTGATCGACTGTCAGACTCTCTCGATAGTTCCATGGATTTCTCATCTTCCAGCTTGTCTTTCGAGCAGAGTTCCATCATATGACTGTAATACGGCTTCTCATTGGTTGAATCAGTATGCCTATCGGCTCCATTAATGGCAGCCGGATGACTCTCATTGTCAGGGGTTGGTTCCATATCGCTTGATAGCCCATTGGCCAATTTTATCGTTGGTCTTCCTTCAAGACTGTCTGGAGCACTGGGAGTTCTTTTCAAGGTACGTTTCTTATAGGAACCAGACAAATTGTTCTCAGCAATAGACTGCAAAGCAGGTCTGAAATTGCTGTTTTCTCCATTAATGTTTGATTCTACAGTGATATGTCGTCGCAGCCTTTGTTTTGAAGAGCGTTGATTGCTCTTAAAAGTTGCTGCAGCCATTTGTTGACAGAGATCAATTGCTTGTGAGAGGTGTGAGTTGAGATCTTTGAGAAGCTTTGTCGAGCCCGAGGACACACTGTTAGACCTGCTGCTCTCTTGGGGGTACATTTGCTCGGCTATATTGGCAGGAGGAGGAGGGGCACCAGAGACGTACATGGATTGTCTAACTGTGTTTGATTTTCGTCCAGATACACTAGAGTTTCTAATCATTACTGGTCCTAGCGAGCTGGTTATGTCTCCTTTCTCTAACCGGCCTTCCAGTTTTTCGGCAGTGTTTCGAACTTTGTTTAGTTGTGATAGTATCTTGCTATAGTTTCGTGTGAGTCCGCTCACACCCAATTCCCATAAAGATATCGTGCTTTGTAGCTCTTTGCATTGTTTACAACCATCCTCTTCTCTCTCAGAGGACAAACGATCAAGTTTAGACTGAGGTCTGATGTTTCTATCGTGCATTTCTTCAGGAGCGTGCCCTTCTAACTGACTTGGAGTGAGTTCCGCCCCATTGGAGTCAAAGTGTGGGATGCTGGCAGCTTGAGTAGGTTTGTCCTCAAGCTTTGGGGTGATGATGCCACAGTCTGGGTTTAACCTCACAGGGTTCTTGCTCGTCTGTTCAGTGCTTTTTTCGATAGAAGGTTCATTGTCCGTAGTGATTTTATCCGACTGCTCAAGAACCATGGCATTAGAGCGTGTTCTTTTTAGGACCGGTGACAATTCCTGCTCTACACTCTCGGCCATTTCACACACAACTGAGGGGAAACTTGACAGTGTATCTGTTGTTGGACCAAGACAAACATCGATTAGTCTACGCTACTATAACAAAGTGCCTCAGTTCCTACAATAATGGTCACATATGCCAAAGAGATGGATAGTGATAGTAAATAGTAAACATGGAAACCTGGTATTACATTATGCTACGTTGCTCTAGGTTTCCATCATAATTATGTAGAAAGATACCTTGCGGGGGCAGGTTACGTTATAATGTGGGTGTAACGATAATTAATTATTATACATAGCAGATCTGGTAAACAAGTTGTTCTGCGTTATAGCCTATCAAATAGATAATAATTATGTAACCCAACAACAGTGGCATGACCATACAAATGAGAGGCACTGCTTTCATGATACACAGTCAGTAGCTATGCAGCCATGACTTTTAGAGTAGAGTTAAAGGGTAACATGAAGTCAGTGACAGAAGTCAGATCAAAGACGACTTCATGCAATATACACAAAAGGGAAGTGGTACTTTCCCTATGTCTAGCTGAGACTAAACTCTTCCAGGAGCTGACACATCAAAAGCACAACTAATATAGCACCTATGAACACAGTACAGCATTTATCATTTAGCACAGGATAAAAAAAAAAAGCTATAACACCACAATGCCAAAGCCTAATATAATATGAGCTATACACTAAGACAATTAGTCTGTTAAACAACTGTTACATACAGTGCAGTACACTAAGGGTACAGTAAGTAACACATGAGCAATTCATGACCAGCCCACAAACTACACATGGCTTTAACAAGCCATGGAATATACAATGGTTGTGTATATACAATCAATAGCTAGCTCATAACAAGGCAACACAAGAGCCATGGTTTTACCAGAGAGCTAGAGTTACACACAATATTATATCTTTGTCAGATGACATCTGATAGTTTATGCACTTGCTAGCTAGCCAGTACTAGATCTACATACAGTTACTCTGATCATACGTACCTTTGCTTGCTAGTAGTGTATTAATGTCTACCAGCTAGCTAGTAAAAGTGTATGAGGTGTGAAAACGATATTGCCTATCTATAACGAAGTCCTGCTTACCTGGGGTATATGATCAGAGCTCTGCTTATACAGGTGGGTCTATAAACGTACGTACAGTGAGTACAGGTAAACAATTGCCACTGCTCCTAGATCCTGTGCGCGGTGACTAGACTGCACTGGCACTAAGCCCAACCAAAAGGGAGGGGCTAGAGCTCAGCTTCCGAGGCGCATGCGCAGTAGATCTGTAGCTCAACACAGTGAACACCTGTTTTTTGGGGTGGTTTACTTAAAAAAGTGAGATGAGTGAAATAATAAAAGTATGCACTTTGGGCTAGTGATACTTCTTTGGTTGTATAAATTCAGTTGGATTCATCACAATGTATACATCTTCTTGCTGATCTTGTAGACCACAATCTGAGTCAAGTTGTCTAAATCTACTTCTTCCAAGGTCCATCGATGTATACGAATCTGCAGAAAATAGCAACATAGTAACATACTTTGTATGACCACCAAAACTAGTAGCTAACCATCTGATTCGCAGTCAAACTCTTTATCATCAGTTGACTCGTAGTCCTCATTATCTTGTTCATCAAGTTTTGTTTTTGGAGAGTTAGCACTGTTTTCTGTGTATATCGGGCTCACTAACAAACGATGTTTTTTAGCAGGTACTGAAGGGGTTGACCTAGGAGGCAACGCAGGTGCAGATGAAAGGGTAGTCACAAGTTGGCTGCTTTCGGGCTCCTTGTATTCCAAAGAAGAGCTTGAGTCAAATCTTTTAGTAAGGCTGCTGTCTACATCTTCATAGTCATGGCATACACTGCCTGTCTCGATAATGTTTTGCCTTGTGACCTTAAACAAATCAATATTTTGTGCTTTGGAATCTTCGGTACATTTTGGGATTACATTGCTTCGACTTAGAGACGGACTGGGAGTATACGCGTTAGTGTTTCTGAGAGGTGAGGTGGATTCAGCTGAAACAAGATGTGGGGGGTGTCTTGCAGGGGGTGTTTTTGACTGAAAGGTTTTTAAAGAGTGCTGCATTTTTTTAGGAACATAGGGAGGAGGTCGTTCGGGTGGGGGTGGCTTTCTTATTGCCTTTGTATCTGAGCTTGCACGTTGTCTTTTAATAAATATGTCCTTAAAAGAGGTCTTTGAATGAAAAGGTAAGAAATCCTGTACAATATTACATGCAATGGTCATCAATACCATCAATTCCAAAGCTATCATATTTCTACTGACCTTTAATGTTTTGGGAGAGGCTGGGAGCGTTTTGATAGTTTCGGGTACTTGTGATTGTTTATGTGTTGTGTGTTGTTGCTGACTGCCAGTCGGTAGAGCAGCTGGTCCTATAGAAAATCAGTAAATGTTTAGGGTGTCAGAAAAATACAATGAATACCTTGAGTGAGCCTGTGAGCTTGTGGTGAAGAGTCTGCACTAGCAGTACATCTATTGTCTGTGAACAACACCGACCTTGCTGCACAGAGAGAGGTATAGCGTCCAGTTTATTGGCTAATTGACTTGTATAGTGATGTGGAATCCATGCAGTATAGTATTGGGGGTACCGTAGATGCGGTATATCCTGATCTACACTATCATTCTAGGTTCACTACAAATTATTTCTAGCATAATTATAATCACCTTAGCCTCGAACCAGACCCCAAAAGAATAGGGGCCTGGAAGGGATTGCATGCGGTTCAGGAATTTTTTAGGATACAATTTAGATGCTGGACTTGAAACTGCCACTACTGAGCACCTTTTTGTACGGACCTTGTATTTTTTAATCATGTAATTTTACCAGACAGTATCCAAATTCTTAAATGTTTTAGGAATTTTGGCGCATTCACATGCAATCCCTTCCGGGCCCTTTTCTTTTGGGGCCTGGTTCGAGGCTCTGACGGACTTCTAGAACACACTATTCACCCTGTCACCTTTGGCTAATATAATCACCTTTTCAGTCTGATTCTTCAATAACACAATGGACTATTGTAGGCCTTGGGTTGCTTACCTCTTCTTGGTTTTGGCTGAGGTCTTTGTTCGGGACTGTAGCTGCAGGATCTGTCTCGTGGCTGCACATTAGTGTCTGAAGACCACGAGCAAAAGGAATGATCTGTACTCTCTGGCAACTTCTGAGATCGAGAGACACCTAAATAATATGTTTGTATCGTGACACTCAGTAGCTAGAGCATGACAAAGAGAGCTTACTTCTTTGTGCTCTTGGTTTAGGGATTGGTTTTGTAACTGGACTTTCCTCAGACATTTCTACACAAAAATACAGAAATACATGAGGCTGAGCTAGAGCTACAATAATTGTGGAGCTGGAGAAACGTGTGCACTAGCAAATACATGCCGCATAGCCTATTAGAATATAATTAACTGTCACTTTCAGTGTGCCTACATACTTTCTCTCTGAGTACATGGTACAGCCATGACAACTATTTATTACTCACTTACTGGTATGCACTTGACTTGTTGACTTGATTCAGACAGGTCATGCATCACAAAAATTTTAATGGGCGTATCTGAGAGCTGAGTACCGTATAGCGCCTTATTTTCGAGGCACTTAATTTTCGCTGTTTTCGCGGAATTGCTAACTTCCACGAAAATTATTCAACGAAAATTGTTCGATCCCAGCTAGCCAGCTCAGGAAAAGTCAACCACGAAATTTATTCCGCGAAATGTTTTTATAGGCATTCCACGAAAATTAAGTGCCTCGAAAATAAGGCGCTATACGGTACTAGTCTAGTAGCAGAGTGAGTGCAAAGGTTACCCATAATTATAGTTGGCAAAATGTCTATTCACAGGATCTTCTCAGGCATCCAGCCATCAGGAATAGCTCACCTTGGCAACTACCTGGGGGCCATCTGTCAGTGGGTGAGCTTACAAGAGAAGCATGAGAGTATCTTGTACAGTGTAGTGGACCTCCACTCCTTATCAGTGCCTCAGGCTCCAATGCTGCTCAAGCGTAACATCAGCAACATGACTGTGTGCCTGCTAGCATGTGGGATTGACCCAGACAAAAGCATTCTTTTCCAGCAGTCGCAGGTGGGAGAGGAGTAAAGTAACCAATCGATGTAGGAGTTGGAGTTGGGGTTGGGGTGATGCCGTTTGCGCTTATAACACATTCTACTTAATTAATGGTGCAGGTGCCCCAGCATGCCCAGTTGATGTGGTTGCTCAGCTGCAGGACTCCCTCAGGGTGGTTGAGTAGAATGACACAGTGGAAGGTGACCATTCAAAAGCTATACACAGTCCTAATTAAAAGAAATGTCATTGTTATGGTTCACTTCTTTACATTGCTTAGGCCTAAAGCAGGTACTCCATTTTTGTTGTTACTGTACAGGCTAAAGGAGCTACTTCCAACAGAGACCTGGTCAGTCTGGGCCTGTTCTCCTATCCAGTGCTGATGGCTGCCGATGTTTTGTTGTACAAGTGGGTTGTTTTCTAGCTCATTATACATAAACATCTTTATCCATACATGTGGTATAATATTACTTTTCAGCATGTCTCGTGGCAGAAGAGAATGTTTTAGACACAGAGCATTTGCCATCAAAACATAGTAAGCGACTGCTTAGGGTAGGCCTCATTTGAGATGTAGCTATATAGACAAGTTATGGAGATGCTATCTGGCGGAAATAACAAAATTGATGTGTAAAAGTTCACTCATTCGATACATCTATTTTGGCGATTTTGTCAAGAGAGACGGATCAATTACCTACCCCCACATCCCTCCTGTAGAGCTACTCATGTCCCAGTGGGAGAGGATCAGCTGCAACATCTAGAGCTGACAAGAGACATTGCTCGATCATTCAACTCAGCCTACGGTGATACTTTCCCCGAGCCAAAGCCTTTACTCACTGACCACAAACGAGTTATGAGCCTTAGAAATCCCTTGCAGAAGATGAGCAAATCTGACAATCAAGAATTGAGTCGAATCACTCTCTCAGACACCCCAGATGAAATCAGAAAAAAAATTCAAAGAGCTGTTACAGACTCAATTGGCAATATAACATTTGACCCGACTGAGCGAGCAGGTGTTTCAAACCTAGTCACAATGTACTCTGCAATGACTGAGCTGAGTACGGATGAAGTGTGTTTAAGATTCGAGGGCAAACAGAGTGTGGATTTGAAGAAAGAACTAGCCGAGATCCTTGTTGATAAGTTAGCTCCAGTTCGTAAGAGAATTGAGCAGCTGGAGTGTGACCAAGGGTACATTGAGGACATTCTAAGAAAGGGTGCAGAAAAGGCTAGGTCTATAGCAGAAAAGAACATTTCCACCATTAGTAAACTAATAGGCATTCAATAGTCATTAACGGTGTAATAATACTAATGTGTTGTTGTGTAGATGGCAGTGCATTCTGTTTGTCTTACAATTGCAAAAACATTATTGTTACGTTTACTGAATGACAAACCTTACAGAGTGCATGGACTACAAAAATTAAACAAACTGTGAAGCACTATACACTACGGTTCAGTTATGTTGAGGGGAGTACTGCTGAATTCAGTCTCTTATACTCATCGTCCAGTCTCTCGTACTCTGCCATGAGCTGGTCCTGCACAAGTACAGACGAGAGACAGCTGACACTTGTTTGGTCAAAGCACACACACACACAAACCACTAAGTACTTGTATACACACTTTGCTGTACATGTAAGGGGAGTTGTAAAATGGCAAAGTTAACATATTGACCTTTAGTTTGCACTGTTTCTCATAGTCCACATACAGCTCTGCCTGCTGAGCCACCTTCTTCCTGTCACTCTCCATCTCTCTGCCCAGTTTTGTACTGTGTAGGGGGAAGGGAGTAAATGTAAAAAGCTGTTATTTGAGTGTACTCTGAACTTGAGTTGTGGAGGTGTCCAATGACCCTCTCAATCAACATGAGTAGATTTTGAGCAGCCAGCCATAATTCTGGTGATGAATCAGTGGCGGATCCAGAGGGTCCATGGGGGCGATGGATCCCCCCTTTTTGAGCTAGCAGTACCTTAGATACGGACAGTGGCTGATTGGTATGATTACAGGCTCAGCTACAGCTAAGTAGTGGCATTAAAACCTAGATTAGTATCAGAGTCTGAGACTGATACTCAGTCACAGTAGGTAGCCTCTCCCCAATGATAGACTTAGTCTCGAGGCTAAGTAGGTAGCTTGCAGTCTCTTTTATTGACAAGTGTAAGTTCAACATGATGAGCACGTGCATTGAACTTACACAGATGCTAAGCTTGTGGTTTTGACTACATTCCAAGTGGTATTAATTGAGTTTCTATCTGCCAAGATATCTGGCTGTACTAAGTTTAGGTCGCCAGCGCTTGTAGATGTGCTAGCTAGCTAGCTAGCTGTAGACAGGGCTGGGCACTGCTGAATAAGTGGGCGTAACACTGGAAGTGGGCGTGTCCCTACACATTTTCGCGTGCCAGTACAGATGGACCCCTTCTTTTTAAATTTCTAGATCCGCCACTGTCAATAGCCTTTTTTTAAGCACTAGAGGTAAAAACCTTTAATGGTAGCACCTCTAAAAGAGCACCCTACCTCTCTACAGCGAACTGATGGCTCACCCTCGTTTAGTTTGACTATCTACTTACTGTGCTTTTACCTCCTAACAGCGGCACCGCCGAACTCTGAGCAATGAACTCAGATCAGTGCCCTAAAAAAACTGCTGCTCTAGCATAATTCACCTCTCAGGAGCAACATGACAACCATGCCTAAATTCAAAAAATATGCAGCCACCTCAGAGGACAATACATGAAAACAATTTGAGACACTACAACTTTCTTTGCATGGACTACAAAATTAATGGGTAAAATTGTCAAAAAATCAGACCGTTTTAAATTTTTTGAATGAGTTTTTATGGGCTTTTAAAAAAATAATAAATTGAACAAACAAAAAGATATAGCCATTTAAAAATACAATTCTTTTTGTATATACCAACTTCGTAAACTCACTTTTCCTCCATGAGCTCATCGTAGTCTCTCCTCACTCTCACCACCTGCTCACCCATCTGCATATCAACACACAATATAACACTCTCAAATAACACTAATGATAATAACACACTAACAAGCATTAAATTAGGCAGACCATTGCGTATATACCGTACAGTAGTAGAAGAATCCACACACAACATGCAGTACAGTAGATACCAATGCAGCGCAGCATCAGTAAAATATGTTCGACCACTTAGTATTAATCACCGAGTACATTGCCCAGCAGTAACTACATAACTGTATTTACTAGCTCTAAAGCCTAGTTCACAAGCGACGTATGCAACACAGAGGCAATGCTGAAATGAAACTTGATTCTAATTGAGCCTTAACCTGCCTTCCCTACGCAACTGATGCAACACAAGCTCCAGTGTCATATTGTGAACTAGGCTTAAGTGTGTACAACTCACGTCAGTGTATTGTCGGTAGAGTTCCATGGACTGCGGATTGTTCTCGTTGGGTAAGATTGGCTGCAGCTCTGATTCCAGGCTATGTATGACATACCGAGATGTGCCACTAGCCAGTGGGAAATCTGAAAAACACACACCACATCATATAGTGATCAGTGCATAAGCCAAGCAGCAGGTATATAATATTCAATTTTTCGCGTACCTTAAGGTCACTATTAATTGCGGGTACTATTAATTGCGAATTCTGTGAGTGAGGTCAAAATCGCAGTATTAATGTACCAGCAAATAATAATTTTCTTATGTAGTGTGACTTGATGGGTGCGAAGTCTGAATAATTAACGGTGTTTTTTTTTATTCCGCAAT
>VSKX01075666.1_pt1 | contig 14349 bp, 11 predicted proteins | sample 4799481 | NCBI WGS metagenome assembly VSKX01 (sample SAMN12179537, study PRJNA552185) | sponge metagenome | biome: deep-sea hydrothermal plumes; feature: spots directly above weak diffusing fluid; material: sea water; isolation source: sponge from the Swan site of a hydrothermal vent ...
CCCTCTCCCTCTCCCCTCCCTCCCTCTCCCCTCCCTCCCTCGTAGGTGTTGAAGAGTCTAGAGTGTGGTGAGTGGATACCAGAAGAGCCGTACGAAATGGTCTCCTCTTTCCCCTCTGCTCGCTACTATCGTCTCGAACGAATGGCCTCTTTCACCACCTACCAGTCACAGCTGTTCAAGGGGTGTGGTTCTGTTTTCCTAGCCAATGAGACTGCCCCTCCCACTCATCAGCTGGAGAAACTGCTACTTCTAGGGGGTGGGAAGGTGAGAATGAACGGACCTTTGTCAATCTACACCAATTATGCCCTTTTTTCGCCTTGTGGAATTTAATCAGTAGTAATTAGTTTACACAAGTACCTGGGAAGTACCATTTTGCTAGGTACTTTTGAGGCCAGGTTCACAATACACGTAACGTGCCGCTCTGTAAAGGGGGATATGCGGTTCACATTGGAATAGACTTGAGTTATATTCACACGTTGAGTTCTATGCATGTGTAAAATAGCAGATCTGAAATGATCTACAGTACTATCAGAAGCACACTTAGATGAAGTAATTGCAGTCAGTGCAGTAGGTCACTTTAAGCCTCTGTAACTCGGCAGGTGTTTTTAACAAAAAGAACAGCCCTTTTGCATCTAATAGAGTAATTAAATGTGCAGAATAGGCAGCTTCATATTAAACTTATGACCTTCTAAAGTTGACCTATTTTTACATTGTAAAAAAACCATGCACACTGGTTGAGATATTAGCACAGTCCATAACAGAGGATTATTGGACCACAATGTGCAGTGATCAATAACTGACCAAAATAGAATGTCATTGTGGTCATTTTGTACTGGCATAAGGAAGAGACATGCACTTTATAAGCAGTCATCAGGGATACGATATGCCCCCAGCCCTGATTGTACACGATGTTTACCTGAACATTGATTTTGTTTCTGATCAGTGACTGCAAAATTTCACATGCCTGCAGAACAATAAGTCACGCGATCAGCCTGACAACATTACGCCTCCCACACACACACACACATGTACACACATCATATGCAGCTAACTTTGAGATCTTATAACTCCAATTTGGAATGTCGAATTTTCAAACTAAAACATGCATTTTAAGAAGGCGTTTCAGATGATGCTAGATGAGTCCAAATAGTTATATCAATATTTGAAAAAAAAAAGCATGAACTGTTAGTGGGCAAAAAAGCATGCATGTACTATTAGTGGGCAAAATGCCAAAATTGATCTGTTTCAGCTGAACACATCGTCTAATAGATTTTTTTCGTGGGCTTTCAGAAAATCGTGAGTGCCAGAACTCAAAATTTAATTATGGCCATTTGATTCCAAAATAATTTATAGCCTCAATATTATACTATAGTAGTACTGTTTGCTGAGTACGTTGGTGTGGCAGGGTCAAACAGTATATAGGAGATAGTCCCACCATCATTTGTGGGCCAAGTCCCCTTCAGGGAGTAGGGCAAGGAGTGCAGACTTGTTTACTGGCGACGGGCTGCAACCCTCCCCCATCAAAGTGTAGCAGACCTCCATATTTTGTTCAGAAGCCACGACTTACCCAGAACCTAAACTCAAAAAGCGACTATCTATATAGAGTTAGAGTCTACGCGCAACAATGTTTATAACTTAGAAAGGTTTTGTGAGTAAGGCTTGGTTCACAATATGACGCTGGAGCTTGCGTAGTATCACGAGCGTTTTTTCACGAGCGTTAAAAACGCTCGATTAGATCCAGGCCTGTCTCGAGTCCAAATTCTCTGGTTACCTTCTGTCTTATCCCCAGGTGACCACCTCGCACCGTAAGGCCGTTGTGTGTGTTGGCTGTAAGAGCTGGAGTAGCAATGTCAAGAGTGTGTCTGAACAGTGGATCCTAGGTGAGCACATTCGCAATGTGTCTGCTGTAGCATTGACTGTAACTAATTGATGGGAGAGTGGACCTCCAGAGAGTGTGAAGTATTTAGTGGCTGTCTGCGGGACAGCTCTGTTTGTCACTGTATGTATGTATGTAATTGTTGTATGAGTCCACCGTGTTGTGTTGCAACATTGTCTGATTGGAATGTTCTGTGGTCAGTACTGTACTCATGTGTGTAGGGTAACTCCTGGGGAAAGTACACACTGTCAGACTTCCCTTTAGCTAAAAAAAATGGTGGCTCTCGGATATTCCCTTGTCGTGGATGGGGATACAATTAATGTGCAGCACTTATATGCCTACAGTTTACCACGATTAATGATTAACAGTTGCTCCCATGACCTTGCATTCGCACACCACTACAAACAAATGCCACATGTCACTGTGCCCTAAGTGCTGCTACGTAACACTGTACACGTGTTGTGGTGTTAGAGCACAGGCTAGTGTACGTTATAGACATAGTGTCTGTGCACAATAGTGTCTGTGCAAGTTAACCAAACTATAGTGTCTGTTCAAGTTTAACCAAACTATAGTGTCTGTGCAAGGATTACGCATGTGTATGATTTGTGTATGTGCAAGTTAGATGGATTATGCATGTGTATGATTTGAATCATACAAGTGCACATGCTGTCGTAGTCTTGATGCATGCTTGATTTACTTTTCGCATTCCACACACCCTCACACAGATTCAATATCCGCCCACTCGCTCCTCTCGGTCGATGACTATCTTCTCGGTGCCCCCAGACGAGAAGTCAGCCCTGAACTTTGAACTATGTGGTCAGACTCCACATCAGCTAGTAACTTATGTCATGTGATTTGTGTGCACATTGATGACCAACTGCTAATGTTTAAAGTATATCGTCTTATGTATGTCTATTATTTTTACCAGAGCTTATAACATAATTTATTATTGCTTGTCTTTTTGTTAGCAGACACCATACTCTGTCTCTCTTCAAATACGATTTTTAAATTTCAAATTTTAAAAATTAAGTAATCTCTTGGGTGTGTGGCAGTGTGTGTAAGTGCTTGTGTTTAGCTGCTTGCCCCTACCACCACGATGGCTGACCATTCCTCACCCAAAACACTCGAGGGACCTAACCACCTAGACAGTGTGTGTGTTTGTAGGGCAATCTATCATTGTACCTCACTACTCTTGGGTTAGGCTCTGGTTAACCATTTCAACCCACAGTAGTAAGCAAACTTTGTCCATCTTATTCCCAGTGGGACCATTTTACAACTCAAAAAGTGTCCACAATCCCACAAAGTATCAACTGCTTCTCTCCTTACAATAAGTTTGAACCAAGAAGTCCTAGATATGTGTGTCCCCCTAGGTCCTATTGTGCATGAGACGTGGTCAGTGGCCATTGTGCAAATCAAAACTGATGAGGTTGAAGTGTGGTGCAGTTATCAGCAGGACAAGACTGTTATGATTTAGCATGCTGCCAATTTATTGTCTTATCTGGCCTGCTTGAAAAGAAAGTGCTTAATCATGCTCTCAGCGTTTTTACAGCTGGTGTGTATGGCGTACAGCTGCTGCAGGAGCTTCGAGCTGTGGTTTCCTTGAGAACGGGTGAACACTCTCTGTGGGCATCGTTGGAGGAAACTGTTTACTGGTGGCCACAGGCTAATTTGCACTGAGGTGGCCTTCATTGAGGGGTTGCTTTGTACACACTCTAGCATTACCTGCATAGGTGCCTGATTGTGAGTTGACCACTCAGAGTGGTTGTCCCTTGCTCGGTAGTTTAATGCCTGTTAATTGTGGTGACAAAATTGCTGTCCCTTGTAGAGAGGTATTTAATACAGTGTCCCTTGGTTGTATTAGCATCTACTGTCCATGCATGCAACAGCAGATGATTTTTTACAGTCAGTCGAAGACCAACGAGTAGCTATTTGCGGGAGTAATTTGAATAGAGTTACCACATTTACAATCTACTATGCATGCAATGTGGTTCCACTATGCATCTCGATAGCCATATTAGTAATGTTGATGTCATAGTCATTATTAAACCACCTCCCCTGGTGGGACAGCCCTAACTTTTAGTGCTCAAACCATAGAGTCACATGTGTGAATGGCAGGTCACCTTTGTGTCTGCTTGTTAGTTCCCAGGATTTATCATGGAATCTAGTTGCATGGCAAATATGGTGTTGAGCATATCCTTGGTGGTAGGTGCCCTGGGGGTGATAGCAACAGTGGTTCATATGACAGTCTCCACAGAGCCAGATATTGGGAAACGTGGCAACATTCCAGGTCAGAAACGTTTATCTCAAGATTTAGTGATTGCATCAGCTCTCCGTAGAGCTCACGGACCACATCCCTAGACAGCTGATAGCTCCCTAATGCCGTTATAGGGAATGCCAACCTATCAGCTGATGGGTATTGACCACTAATTGGCCTCAATCATATGTAGCTGGGCCCGGTCTGTCATTTGGTAGCAATTGCCACAATAAGGGAACAGCAGCAGATGTCTGGCGGTGTACGTGCCTAAGTTAGCTAGTCTGACCGGTAGTATAGAGTCTAAGGACAACATGGCTTCTTTCCATACGTGTAGTAACAACCTAAAATGTGGGTGGTTGAATTTGAAACTGGTAAAGTACTTTATAGTAATTCAGTAGTAGCCCCCAGGACATGCATGTCACAGTGCAGGTGATGTTTACCAAGTCCACTCATGAGTTGTACCACAGCCCCTTGAAAACCTCTTAGCTCCTCACTTGATATGATAACTATCATTACAAGTGTGGTTGCATGTAGTGTACACAGAGACACTGGTTGTAGCAACTCTACGACCACTTGTTCTTGTTTATTATAGAAAATGCTGTGTTTTTTTGTCATCATAGTGTGATGTGTCTTCACAGCAGTACAATTGCTTTGCATCCTTAAGGAGTACATGATGAATAGTGTTTACTCTCTGTATTCATATAATTATGGCTGACACAATAGCTCTTTTACTGAGACTGGCCTTATTACAGCATTTCACAGACAGAATGGCCCTCACTGACTCTGCAGTCATATTTTTGCTGCGGTGAACAATTCTCCCTTTTTGCCACCCCAATTTTTGTCATAAATTTTGAGACTTTCAACATCACACATAACTGATAAACCCTCGAGTTATACATACAAGGCAAGGAAAACTCCGTGCATTCCAAGAGCTCAAGAAACAGGATTTCAGGCATGCCCTATATTGCACAATGCTTCACACAATGTCCCAATCCTCTCACATGCTGGGAAGTCCCGAGGTCTTTTGTCATGTGACAGGTAGGGCAGTATTGTATGAAACAATCCTAAAATGCCCGGAATGCAAGTTCGTGATAAAGTAGCGTGTTCATGGGATGGTAATGTGCATTGATCGTGCCTGAGGCATTATAGTTTACGCTGCAGCTGCTTTTCCTATTGTCTACATGTACAGAGTGATAACACCCCACATGAGAGTAGCGAATTAGCAACCGTGATAACCCTCATATGGGAGCTGGTTACCACATGCATAGTAGCGAAGGAGCTTTAGGCTAACTTTGTTTGTAACTGAACGTCAAATTAATGGCTTCTTACTCTATAGTGGGTTTCGAGCTTCAACTAAACTGCCAGGGACTACTTGACGAATTTAAGCTGTTTTTTTTACACTGTTTTAATGCATTATCGTATCCATGGCTGCATGCCTTGGTATCAGCTGCTTGATCAGCTGAATACATATTTTGTCTGTTGTATTCACAGGGAGCTAGTTTGCTCTCTGCACTAAAAATGGGTGGATGCATATTTCCTGTAGTTGGTGCCACGTTTGTCCTGAATACCCTGAATAAAGCATGATTTTCATTTGTCAACCTAGCTACTCGCATAAAAACTACCGCCAAGATCTGATAAGGGTGTTGTTTAGTTTTTGCCACTGAATTTCTTCCACATATTCACACAGTACCCACAGTAATGTACCATCTCTGACAAGAAGTGACCTCACACTGACAGCACATTTTTATAGTAAACACTCCTAGTCTTGAGTTCTGTCTGTCTGTGTGTGTGACAGCTGTGTAAGGTTTCCATGCCAACATTGAAAGGTGTATTTGTGCTCACTCTTATATGGGAAGCTAGATTGTGCTCTAGATGGAGGTACTATTCTGTTAAAAAGAGTGAATGTCTTTTGTTGTGCAAGTACTTATAATTTATGTTATGTATTTTAAACCAGAGACTATAATAACAACAAATTAGTTTGAAATTTTGAAATACAGATCTTCACCTAGATTATATAGCTTGACCTTAAAAAAAACGGGGCGTGTCGAGTATTTTATCAGATTCTTATGCAATTCAGTAGACTCAACTTAATTAATTAAAGTCAAATAATTATTATTATGTGCAGCTGATCTCCAATATTAATGCATACACATCTGGGAATTGATTAAGTGTTCCTATCTGATTTTTCAAGTGGATGAGGATTGTCTCTTAAGAGGTCTGGCCTGCATATCAAGTGGTGACAATTAGCTGGATTAGGCCACCCTCTGTAAACAAGGGCTGCTTACACAGCATTCATGTGGTTGGCTACAGCTGATTAAGGAATCCATACTAGCTTTGCCAGACCCATCGAAACTTTTCTTGTTAGAGCAAGAATGCCAGTTGTCAAGAGTTAGACAGTTTTAAACAACTCATAATAATAAGTGATTTCCATAAAAAGTAATAATTGTAATATAATACAGCTGGTGATTTGCACACACTTAATAACGAACAAACTACTTAAAATACAGACAAAAATGATTGAAGTAAGCGGGAGATACAAATAGTTGGGGTAAACAAAAATATCAACATAGAAAAAAACCTGTGTTTCTAGACCTACTAATTGTAGCTGCAGACTGAAAAGGTCAGTTACTACTTGTGCCCATATTTGCTTTGAATAAAGTTAGTAATAGTACCCTGGGCCGTGTGGAGAAACGTTAGCTGTGGGCATTGATGCATAGCGTGTCGGGGCATATCCAACTTCCACTGGGCTGGTCGAACCCATCCTAGCGGTGGCTGGCATGTCAAGAACAGTCTCTTTGTCTTTTGTTGCCTCTATGTATGAGTGTCCTTCCCCAGAGTGCATTATGGCCGTGCTGTAGCTCTGTTGAGAGTTGGGAGAGTCGTTGAAGTGGGATAGAGTCGTCACATACGAGGGAGTAGAATTGTTTGTTACTGCTGTAGAGGACGTTGCGTAGTACGAATATCCCGACAATTTCTCTGCACCGGGAGACTGCTGGGTCTGCGTATAGGGATAGACACTTCCAGCCGTGTAGTGATTGTACGAGGGCGGAAGAGATGGAGAGATATCGTATCCGCTGCTCTGGAGACCGTCTGCCGGACTTTGGGGATAATTCTGCTGCAACGAGTAGTTGGGCATATGAGGTGAGTGGTTTTCTGGCGTGCGTACAGACTCTGTACTGTCGGGTTGCATGTAACCGTCGGCACTTGGAGATGCTATCGGTCGGCTCGAAACGTTAGAGTGTTCGGATCCGAGAGATTCAGTTCTTGTTATCGGCACCGAGCGACTGAAAGTGTTCATTGAAGGAGAAGCCATGTATGGAGAGCAAGGTGGGGTCTCTATATACCCTCCAGGAACAGTGTAACCAGAGCCAGTGGTTGATTCAAAACTGAGTTGTCTAACAGCGCCCGACGGTTGGGGGGTAAGAATCTTGTTAGGTGTGAACATCGATTTCTCTGAGTCAGTGGGGGTGTCAATACAGTTCAAGTCTGATTCCGAGTGTGCTATTGCAGCAGTTGGAGACGAGTTATCGCTTCGTGTGTATCCTTCGGCTTGGTAGGCCTGATTTGCAGCGGCTCCTTGATAGCCCCAGTAGTACATATTGCTGTAGAATGCTGCCGAGCTGGGGTAGGCGGCATAGGGAGACATGTAGCCAGTTGGCGACTGCATGTATCTATATGGATAGGGGTAGTTGCTTACGTCTGAAGCTCCTTCACTGCTGGGGTACTTGTACATGCTGGCAAAGTTGGCCTGTTGAGCTTGGCTCGGGTTGTAGAGGAGGGACTGTGACATTCGTTGCTCCTTGACCATGTGCATTCCATCAGCTAGATTTTGACTCGGACCAGGTACGATTCGAGCAGGCACCGATTTCATGCCTCCAAAGAATCCGTTTTTGCTGGCGAGATCGAACTTGTTTCGTCTTCGTGGTCGATACTTGTAGTCTGGATGCTCCTCCATCAGCTTCGACTTGAGTCTATCGGCTTCCTTCCTGTAAGATTGCTTATCTTCTTCAGACATTGCTTTCCAAGTGTTTCCCAGGCGTTTGCTCAGCTCAGTATTATGCAGTCTAGGCTCTCTCTCGGCTAACCTCTTTCTTTCCACGGAGGACCAGACCATAAACGCGTTCATTGGCCTCTTGATGCGTTTTGACTTGCTGCTCTTGCCCTGAGGCTTGCCCGTCTTGCAGTCAGCTGCAGGAGTGTTTACAACTTCTTCTTCATGATCAATCACTTCGTTCTTTATCCTCTCGGAGATGGTCAGCTCGTTATTGGGCGAAGGAGAACGTTGCATCTGTTCCATGTCTACCTGTGTCTTCCTGTGCAATGAAGCCTGCAATGTGCTTGTAGTTGGCCTTGTAGAAGCTTGTAGCTGCTGAGTGAATTTTTAGGGCGAAGAGGGAATATCAAGCAAGCTCGATTTCTCACAGGATTTGCAGTGCAGCTCTGAAGGAGTATCTAATTTTATAGCATCTTGCAGGAAGCCAAATGAAGAATATATGCATGCATTAGTGTTGTGTGATAAATTGAGTCATCACCGCGGCTTATAATCGAGTCATAAAAAGTTGTGCAATAATTATCATGGTGAAGGGTTGGGCATTACTAAACTACAGTGTTCACTGTGTGAGTGTCCCTAATGCTAACTGCAACCACTGTGTCTTCCATGGCTTCCCCATTTGTACCTCCTGGATTGCCTCATCTCTTGAGAACCATTTTCTCCTCCTGGCAACTGAGCATGGGAACAGGTGCTATATATAAACTACACACAAAGGCTTCAAGAATTAGCAGTAACACAGCAATGAGAAGAGAAGCTTTCGCTTACTTTTCTTGTTGTCTTGCCATTCATCTAGTTCTTCAGAAACAGTCATAGTAAACACTTTTGTCCTGGTCTTACTGGCAGAATGCTACAAGACAATGAAGAAGACTGTGGTTTACTAACCAAATGACAGTACACACAATAATGAGACTGCTGTACACAGTAGCAGACAAGGGTCATTGTACAGGAACATGGTGAAAAGAACTACAGTACAGTGCACACATAATAATAGACAATAAAGAACTGGGCTCATTTTTTCACGGAGTTACCATATGCAAGATAAACAATAATGGAGTTAAAACGAACAATAAAACAGCTGAGATGCTGAAATAAAACAGCTGAAATACACTCTCTAATACTGGTCTAAATCTGTTGACAGAAAATTGAGTGTCATTATATGGCATGCACCACCCCCACAAAGTTATCATTGCAGCTAGTCACTATAACAGGTGACAAACTCACCGGCCACCTGTCTACTACCATATGCTGCTCCGACAGCACTCGTAGTGCTACGAAATTTATTCAGCAACACTGATTCATGAGTAGATAAATCACCTCTGTTACTCTGAGATTTATAGCACCCATAAATAAGGCAATGCTTTACTCATGTAGTGATAGTGGCGACCACTTCAGGGTTGTGGAACCACCATGACGACTCGACAGAATGGTTGTAACTGTGCATGTTGAATCATGCAACCACATAGGGACAGCTGTGGTGGACTAGAAAAACGTGGTGACCATTATAAAAACTAATGGTACAGTCAACTACCAACATGATGGGGCACGCATTTACTGGTTCAAACAGCAACAGCTGATGTTGAGAGCTCAAACCCACTGAGTGCAACCAAAATCTTCATCCATCAATACTACTATATACGTAGCAATCTATAGCTTATGGTTTTTATCGGAAATTGCAGAATATATACACCATCAATTATTCATCTAATGCATGATTATGAATGTAAAATTGGACAACTAAAGGCATTCAGAAGAAAGTTAATGGTCTTTTGGGGAAAAGAGGAAAGATATGAGGCCTAGCTTAGAGCTTCATATTTTATATAAAAAACAAATGACATCCATACCAACAAGTTCAATTTGTCCACCACTTATACACAGTCTACATACTTTTGTTAAAAATGGAGAAAGAAATTTGCTCACTGAAATAGGATCATTTAAACTGAATTTAAACACATCGTCGATATTGTACAAGATCTCTACCTTAGTCACTTTATATACAAAAACAAATGATTTGGAGGCGGAATTCTCAGTAGAGGAAAACTAGTAAACAAAGAACTGATGTGACACCTTACATGCACGTAACATGGAACCCTATCCCTCCATCGAACCCTATCCCTCCATCAAATACAATAGTTATAGTACATAGCTAGAAATAGGATGATCCATTCAGTAACTCAACAGGATACGGGATAAGCTCGAGAATAAAAATTTCAGTCAAATATAAAATCCTGTGATACTACACAGAATAGTATAGGAAACTATAACGGATGCTCAAAGATGTGAATGTAATTAGCTAGTCAGCGACTTATAGCAGAGTAGCAAAAACCAGATAATACTTAAAAAGGAAATTACAAGCCATTGTCCACGACTGTATTGTACGAGTATGCCTAATAAGGCTTGGAAAAGAGTAACCGCTGTAGGCACAGCCACCGTGGCATTGTAGTAGAGAGCCCATTGTTCCATTGTAGTTAAATCTGCTTCGTCATTATTTATATAAATAACCTAAATGAATCCATACTCAGCCAAAAGATAAGAAAACTAGAGCACTGCCAAGTGCTAAACCCTAGGCGGCAAGTGCATGGTGTTTTTGCATAGTCTAGTCTCGACACATGCACCCTTTTTAATTCGTCTGATTGCTAAAAAAAAAGTGGGATCTCAATACGCCATGGCGACACCATTTACAATAGAAAAATGGCAAGATCTGCACAATTTTGAACTCTGGTCTTCATACTGAAATGTTTAGTAGGTATACTGAAGTTTATATCCATGTATCATGTACTTGTGCTGACATCTTGCATGACGGTGCAAGCACATGCATTCTACAGGTATGTAGTGCGCAGATTATAATTATGCGAAATTTTGTCCCGATCTTGTATTGTAAGGGATGTTTATGGCGTTTCAAATTTATAACCGAAAAGAAGCTTCTTTTCGCCTTTTTAGACTTATTTTGAAAATCTGCCAAATTTTGAAATGTTGCTATTGAGATAGAGGTACGAAGAAATTGTAGTGTTAAACTCAGCAGGTGAGCCAGAATAGCTGTGAAGACAGAGAGACAGACTGACAGACTACTGTAACCCGCTGTGCATGCGTGCCTCAAGTTAATAAGGAAAAAGTAACGAGACTATATTATGGTAAATGGTAAATGTATAATTTATTACTCAGTCCATTTGTGATCCCAGAAAGCAGACTGGAAGTAAATTTACATAATCAATGTAGCACAGATCAGAGGAGGTAGGACCGAGTTGACCTCTTTGGCAATTAATTAAACTTAGATCACCACCACGTTTGTATAGCATTGGTATAGCTACTGCTATAATTATTAGCAAACACTAACTCTAACCGATTTTTTTTCACTGAGTGTACATGCTCAAGAGCAGAGACAATACTTTCTAGTATGGAGGGGTGGGGTCCAGCAATGTTGACCACGCCCCTAGATAGAGTGTCTAGCTAGTCTATCTCTGCTCCTGAGCATGTACGGTCAGTGGAAAGAAAATCAGTTAGTAGTGCTCTCGAATAGCAGTATACCAAGAATCAAGGCTGGTTGGTGGTGGTCCATGAAAAAGTTAGTAATTAGTGACCTTAATTGCCAAAGGTCAGTCAACTCGTTCCTACCTCTTTTGACGACAGATAGGGCTGAGAATTTTTTTACTCATCTCTGAAGCAGCGTCCAAATATAAGAACAATGGCAACTCGTGAGCTTGTTATGGTAAGTTTAGTACTCAAATGGACTTTAGCGTCAGCATCAACGGAAGGTTTAACACACCACCACACTCACTATGGCACTGGTTCACATGCAGAGATTGACCAAGAGAGAGAGTGCTTACATCAAATGTTCCAACATACTCCAGTATCGTCCCTATCACTCCTGCCTGTGGAAAAATTATATCGTTTATCAACAACGGGTAAAGATTGTCAATGAATAATATTATTGTGCAAGATGACCTTTGGCTGTGTGTTTAATTCCCGATACTCACCTCCTCTTTAGCTTCTCTGAGTGCAGTTTCCTCAAAGGATTCTCCTGGCTCATACCCTCCTCCAGGGATGACCCATACACCGGTACGCTTTCTGGCACTCACTAACAGAACCTGAGAGTGGGTGTGTACAGATGGGGGACAGTGGTTCTTTACACATATTGGTGGTGGGGGAGTACTAGTGTCCCGATGTTTCAGTGACCCCCTGAATTCATTTCAGTTACTGAATCATAGGACTGAGTGATCCCTCTATAACCCTGTCTCAGGACTCAGTGACCAGCAAGTCCATTTCGGGCTACACTTCTGTTATACATATGGCAACTGTTGTAAAATGAGTTTTTTTTAACCCAGAAAAAACTCTTCAGATATGGTATGCACTTCTCAAAAGAGCCCTATTTACCCACACTTATACTCCGTCTGGTCCGGAAGCAATTGGTCATCGAAGCACAACATCTGAAAGCCCTGTAATAGAGCTACCCAATACATGTTTTAACGCTTCTACTAGATTGCAAAAAAAAGGCGGATACTATAAAATCATCTGACACCAGAGTAAAATTGTTAGCCGCTCAAAGGTACCGTTACCTCCTGCTTGTGAGAATCTCTAAAGCAAATAGTATCTGCTCTGAGTCTGTACCTGTCCACTGCATCGTGCACTCTCAAATGACCATCACGACCAGGCCTTAGGACATGACTCACTCCACCACTACACCTCACTGCCTCTGCTGATTCGTTCATTCTCTTACGACAGACTAGATGAATAGCATACATATACACTTCATGCCTTACTAACATAAAAATAACCTCGGTGTGCAGAGAGAGTTTAGAGACTTCTTATATCGCAACAGCAAAATGGTGTGGGTCCGAGTGTGGGTCATGAAATCTAGATGGCAATGATCGTCGATTTTATATTCACTATTCAGACACGCATGAGCGAGCTGCTCAGCAGACTAATAAAAATTAATTTGGTAAAGCACGGTTTAAAATGCACAATGATTAATGAGGTTAGGCACTAGATGTTCACTGATGTGTCTACTGATATTCACTGTTGAGTGTCCCTAATGCTAACTCCAACCATAGTGTCTTCCATGGCTTCGCAACTCGTACCTTCTCAATTGCTTCGTCTCTTGAGAACCATTTTCTCTGCCTGGCAACTGAGTGTCGGGAATGGATTGGCAATAAGTGGCAATGGAAACTACACATAGTTTACATGCACACAGCTTCAAGACACTAAGGTCAAGTTGATTTGAGTTGAGCCCTCATTGTTATAACTTGGCCATACTTTTATGTCTACCTCTTGGGCTCAACTCAAATCAATTCAGTACCACAGTGGAGGACATAATTTAGGTACATATTAAAAGAAGCTCTCACTCACACGTCTTCATATCTTCCCATTCATCTAGTTCTTCAGAGACAGTCATAGTAAACACTCTTGTCCTTGTCTTCCTGGCAGAATTCTGCAAGAAGAAGATTACTAGGACCAAATAGAGCCAAAACCAAATGCAGTACACAATAAAGAGGCGCAGCAGGAAAAAACTGCGTATAAGTTCCAGCATCAACGGAGGCGGTTAAACACACCACCACACTCACTTTGGCACTGGCTCACATGCAAATATTGCTAAGGGAGAGTGCTTACATTAAATGTTCCAACATATTCCAGTATCGTCCCTACCACTCCTGCCTGTGGGAAAGTTACATAACTATCAACAACCGGTAAAGATTGTCAATGTACCTTTGCAAGATGTGTGTCAAAAATTGGCAATACGACACAACATTATGAAACAACGCTACTGACTCTACATAAGCTCCAGCGTCATGTTGTGAACTAGGGTTTAATAACTAAACTGTGCATTTATTTGAACTTCCATACTCACCTCCTCTTTAGCTTCTCTGAGTGCAGTTTCCTCAAATGATTCTCCCGGTTCATACCCTCCCCCGGGAATAGTCCATATGTTAGTACTCTTGTTGGAACTCACTAACAGAACCTGACAGTGTGTGTGTGTGTGTGAATGTGTATAATTATGTGTGTGTGCGTGTGTGTGTGTGTGTACTGTTACTGCAGCATACACGCAACGCTTCACTGTGTAGGGTGTCAAAATTGTCGTGTGCAATTTCTAGACTTGAATCCTATTGTCGCATCAACATTTGTGTGCATGGTGAACCCGTGTGTAGAGGGTCCAGGCATAATCCGGATACAATCTCA
>VSKX01048313.1_pt1 | contig 14330 bp, 10 predicted proteins | sample 4799481 | NCBI WGS metagenome assembly VSKX01 (sample SAMN12179537, study PRJNA552185) | sponge metagenome | biome: deep-sea hydrothermal plumes; feature: spots directly above weak diffusing fluid; material: sea water; isolation source: sponge from the Swan site of a hydrothermal vent ...
CGTTGGTTGTTTAATGCTCGACCTGAACAATTAAAAGTCGTGATCCATCCACAAAGTGTTATTCATTCTATGGTGCAATACCGAGATGGTTCAGTACTGGCACAGATGGGAAATCCCGATATGCGCACCCCAATTGCTCATTGTTTGTCCTATCCGCAACGAATTTCGTCTGGTGTGGAACCTTTGGACTTTTTCGAAGTCGGAGAATTAAGCTTCTGTAAACCTGATGTTAATCGTTTCCCAAATTTAGAATTGGCGATTGAAGCTTGTCATCAAGGTCAAGAAGCTACAACGGTGTTAAATGCTGCGAATGAAATTGCGGTAGCTGCATTTTTATCGAAACAGATAAAATTTACAGATATAGCCAGTATTAACCAAAGCTGTGTGTCAGGTGTGGTTAAGTCGAAGCTTGATAGTATTGAAGACATTGTCGCGCTAGATGATGAAGCTCGAATTCGAGCAACAGAAGCATTAAATAAATACCGTTAAAGGATAAGCTTTTACTAATGATGGATTTTTTTTGGAACCTTGGTTCTTTTGTTGTTGCGTTAGGCATTCTAGTAACAGCACACGAATATGGACACTTTTGGGTTGCACGTAAGTGTGGTGTCAAGGTAGAGCGTTTTTCAGTGGGTTTTGGTAAAGCCCTTTGGCGACGTACAGGTAAGGACGGCACTGAATATGTTTTGGCGATGATACCACTTGGTGGCTATGTCAAAATGTTAGATGAACGAGTAGACGATGTGCCTGAGCATTTGCTTGGTCAAGCGTTCAATCGTAAGTCCGTGTGGCAACGAATCGCCATTGTGAGTGCTGGGCCGATAGCGAATTTTATCTTCGCAATTTTTGCATTGTATTTTATGTTTTTAATCGGGATGCCTTCGGTAAAGCCAATCATTAGTGGCACAATTATCGATTCGCCAGCTTCGATAATCAAAGTGGATGAACCATCACAGATTATCGCCGTTGATGGACAAAAAGTACGAGATTGGGAAGAAGTTAATTTAGCTTTAGTCGGACAAATTGGTACGAAAAGTTTATCCATTACGGTTGCTCCGCTTTCAAGTATGACCCAAGTTCCGAATGCTGAAAAAGATGTACTCAATATTGGTAAAACGTACAAATTAGATACTAAGAACTGGAAATTTGATCCAGAAAAGGAATCTCCAATTACAGCACTCGGACTTAATATTTTTCGTCCAACATTTAAACCGATCGTAGGTGCGATAAGTAAAGGCAGTGCAGCTGAAGTGTCACAAGTTAAAATTGGTGACATGATTTTATCTATTGATAATAAGCCATATAGCGATTGGCCGAAGTTTGTGGCTTTAGTGCAGGAATCTGCAAATAAGCCTTTAAAGTTAGAAGTTGAACGTGACGGATTGATATTAATCTTGTCTGTCACACCACAAGCAAAAGAAAATGCTGAAGGTAAGCAAATCGGTTTGATTGGTATTAGCCCTAAGCCACCTAAGTGGCCGGAAAGCATGCTTATTCAAATGGAGTATGGCATAGTAGGCTCCGCGTTAAACGCAGTGGATCGAACATGGCAACTCACCGCCGTGAGTGTGAAAACTATGGCGAAGTTATTTACTGGTGATGTATCAGTTAAAAATTTAAGCGGCCCGATTTCCATCGCTCAAGGAGCAGGAAGAAGTGCTGACTATGGTTTGGTAAGGTTTTTAGGTTTTCTTGCTTTAATCAGTATTAGTCTTGGGATTATCAACTTGATGCCCGTGCCAGTACTTGATGGTGGACACCTATTGTTTTACTTTATTGAAGTTGTTACGGGTAGGCCTGTACCAGAGAAGGTGCAGGAAATTGGATTCAAAATTGGGGCAGTGATGTTGCTGTTGTTAATGAGCGTTGCGCTTTTTAATGATTTCTCCCGACTTTGAGCAAGGACAGACTGATAGCAATCTAGCGTTTTGCGGATTGATATAACAATTAGAAGTGCTCTATGAGATTAAATAAACTTTTTGCCTCAATGTTACTAGTCGGTGCCACTTTTTCTGGCAATACTCTGGCTGAAACATTTCAGCCGTTTACAGTAACCGATATCCAAGTCGAAGGTTTGCAACGTGTTGCATTAGGTGCAGCATTATTGAACTTGCCTGTGAAAGTCGGTGATACCGTTGATGAATTTAAACTTCAGCAAGCCATCAAAGCTTTGTATGCCTCAACTAACTTTGAAAATATTGAAGTTAGTCGAGACGATGGTGTCTTAATTGTCGCAGTGAAAGAACGACCTACCATAAGTGAGGTTACTTTTGACGGCAATAAAGACATCAAAGATGAGCAACTCCAAGAAAGCTTAGATGGTTCAGGCGTGAAAATTGGCGAATCACTAGATCGCACAATGTTGTCAGGGATCGAAAAAGGCTTACAAGACTTTTACTATGGTGTCGGTAAATACGGCGCGAAAGTAGAAGCAGAAATTATTAATTTGCCTCGTAACCGTGTTGAATTAAAGCTCAAGTTTACAGAAGGCTTAGCGGCCGATATTCGCCAGATTAATATTGTAGGTAATACGGTATTCTCTGATGAAGAACTCATCAGCATGCTAGAACTAAAAGATTATGTTGCATGGTGGGATCTTTTCGGTGAAAGACGCTATCAAAAACAAAAACTACAAGCAGATTTAGAGTCAATTAAAGCGTTTTACCATAACCAAGGTTATATACGTTTTAAAGAAACCTCGACGCAAGTTGCCATGACTCCAGATCGTAAAGGACTTTACATTACAATCAACGTTGATGAAGGCGAACCATATAAAGTAAGCAAAGTAAATTTGACCGGCGATTTAATGGGCCGCGAAGAATTAATGGAAGCTCTACTTCCAATTAAAGAAGGCGATATTTATAACGCCGCTGAAGTGACATTTACAGAAGAATTATACAGTAAATATCTCGGACGCTTTGGTTATGCTTACCCTGAAGTACAAACTTTTCCTGAAATTGATGATGAAACAAAAGAAGTTACACTCAATGTCGGCATTAACCCAGGGAAACGTGTTTACGTTCGTGCGATTAACTTCACTGGTAATACGATAACTAAAGACGAAGTTATGCGTCGTAAACTCACCCAAATGGAAGGTGCTTGGTTGAATTCGGCTTTGGTTGAGCGATCAAAAGAGAGCTTAAACCGTTTAGGCTTCTTTGAGAAAGTTGATGCCGAAACGATTCAAATTCCAGGTACTGATGACGTTGTCGATATTGACTTTACAATGAAAGAGCAGCCATCAGGTTCGTTTAATGCTGGTGTTGGGTATGGTTCTGGCACGGGTGTCAGTTTACAGTTTGGTATTCAACAGAATAACTTTCTGGGTACAGGTAACCAAGCTGGTTTAAATATTAATACTAATAAATACAGTAAGAATATTAACCTATCTTATACCGATCCATATTGGACTAAAGATGGTATCAGTTTAGGTGGAAGTATTTATTGGAGCAAAACCGATTATGGGCAGCAGAACCTTGAAGCATACAAAAACCAATCTTACGGTTTCGCGCTCAATTCAGGTTTTCCAATAAACGAAGTAAACCGTATAAATGGTGGTATTGGTTTTAGGCACAATACACTTTCAGACTTATCAAATAATCAACAGACTAATTTGTTCTTCGATATTTATCGTGATGGTGCTGAAGACGAATTGAGTTTTGATAATTTTGAACTTAATCTTGGTTGGTCTAGAAGTACTTTAAACCGTGGTACATTCCCAACTAATGGTTCGTCACAACGTTTTAATACTAAAGTGACCACGCCCGGTTCAGATGTTCAGTATTTTAAACTAGATTTGGATACTAAATTCTATTTCCCACTAACGAGAAACCACAGTTTTGTGTTCTTAGCTCGAGCACGATTTGGCTATGGTAATGGTTATGGTCAAACTAATGGCAATGATAACATTTTACCGTTTTGGGAAAATTATTATTCAGGTGGCAGCACGACCTTAAGAGGTTTTAAAGCTAATACGGTAGGACCGAGATCGTTTTCTGTAAATAGAGATCAAGAGTTCTGCCCGGATCCATCTGGTAGTGGTTGTTCGTTGCCGACGGATCCTAATGAGATTTTTGTTCGTAACGGTCGTTCGTTAGGCGGAAACGCAGTAGCGACAGCGAGCCTTGAGTTGATCGTACCGATTCCATTCTTAGATGAAGCTTATTCTAATTCAGTGAGAACATCGTTCTTTGCTGATGCAGGTAGTGTGTGGGATTCAGAGTTTGATTACGATTCATATCGTGATTTACCTGCTACGGAATTTGCTAAAATTCAAGATTACAGCGATCCGGGGCTATATCGCGCCTCTTACGGTTTGAGTGTGCAATGGTTATCGCCAATGGGACCATTAGTGTTCAGTTTAGCAAGACCAATTAAAGAATATGAAGGCGACGATACTGAAGTATTCTCGTTCAATATTGGTAAAACTTTCTAGATATTATGTTTGATTAGAACTCTTGGGATACTTCAAGATGCATTTTGAAGTATTTTAAGTATATACTCGGCAAGTTATAAAATTTTAAAGCATAACAAGGAGTAAATTTTGAAGAAGACGGTAACTAAGGCTTTGATGACTTTGGCGCTAATTGGTGCTCCACTAATGGCACAAGCGGAAAAAATTGCGGTAGTTGATATGGCTGCTGTATTTGAGCAACTTCCACAACGTGAAAAAGTCGCTAAAACCTTGCAGTCAGAATTTGCTGACAGAGAAGCTGGTTTAAAGAAGAAGCAACAAGAATTGCGCACTTTGTTGGAAACTCAACAGCGTGATGCAGCGATCATGAGTAAAGACCAGCAAACTGAATTGCAACGCAAGATGGAATCTTTACGTTCTGATTTGCAATTGAAAGGTAAAGCTTTAAACGAAGATTTCCGTCGTCGTAGTGGTGAAGAGCAGAATAAATTGCTTAAAACTGTACTGGATGCTGTGAATAAAATAGCAGAAAAAGAAAAATTCGATCTAGTGCTTCCTAGACAATCTGTTGTTTATGTAAAACCAACTTCAGATATCAGTGGTAAAGTGGTCGAGGCCTTAAGCAAAGGCAAGTAATTGATGCAATCTATTTCACTAAAAGAGTTGGCAAGCCGTCTTGGTGGCGAAGTTCAAGGTAAAGATGATGCTGTAATTAGCAGTGTTGCGACCTTAGAAACTGCTACCAAGGGCCAACTCTCTTTTTTGGCTAACTCTAAATATCGCAGTCTCTTAGTTGATACTAAGGCGACTGCTGTTCTGCTTACCCCTCAAAACGCTGAAAACTATAATGGTACTGCCATATTAGTTAAAGACACCTATGTCGCGTTTGCTCGGGTTGCACAATGGCTAGACACTACACCTCAAGCTGCTTATAACATCCATCCGAGTGCTCAAATAGATCCAAGCGCTATGCTTGGTGAAAATGTATCAGTGGGTGCGAATGCTGTCATTGGTGCTAAAGTTATTATTGGTGACAACACTGAAATAGGTGCAGGCACTGTAATAGGACAAGATTCAATTCTTGGATCAAATTGCAGGATTTGGGCGAATGTTACCGTTTATCATGATGTACATATCGGACAAGGCTGTATTATTCACTCGGGCGCAGTAATTGGTTCAGATGGTTTTGGATATGCGAACGATGCAGGTAAGTGGGTTAAAATCCCACAAACTGGTGGTGTACGAATTGGTGATAACGTTGAAATTGGTGCAAGTACCAGCATCGATCGTGGTGCTTTAGAACATACAATTATTGAAGATGGTGTGATTCTCGATAATCAGATCCAAGTCGCACACAATGTTGTCATAGGTGCTCATACTGCTATCGCAGGCAATTCGACAATTGCAGGTAGCTGTACAATAGGTAAATATTGTATTATTGGCGGCAATAGCGCAGTTGCGGGGCATCTTTCTCTTGCTGATGGCGTACATGTCAGTGGGGGCACAAATGTAACAAGCATTGTTAGAGAAAAAGGTATCGTTTCGTCGGCTACTATCGCCATGCCAAATAAACTTTGGCGTAGAAATACTGTACGCTTTAGACAGTTAGATGATTTGTTCCACAGGGTTAAAGTGTTAGAGAAAGCCTCTAAAACTAAAGATTAATATTTGCACAACGTTAAGGAATGTATTCGTGTCGAATGAAATGAACACGATGGATATTCATGAAATATTGAAATATCTACCTCACAGATATCCATTTTTATTGATTGATCGCGTATTGGATTACACTCCAGGCGACACACTTCATGCAATAAAAAATGTGACGATTAATGAACCTTTTTTTCAAGGGCATTTCCCAGTACAGCCAGTTATGCCGGGCGTACTATTATTAGAGGCAATGGCTCAAGCAACTGGTTTGTTAGCATTTAAAACCATGAGTGATGATGTACCGCCAGAAAATGTACTTTACTATTTTGCTGGTATAGACAAGGCTCGATTCAAAAGAGTCGTTGAGCCTGGTGATCAGATTCATTTTAAAGTAAAAATGATAAAAGAGCGTCGAGGTATTGGTGTTTTTGTTGGTGAAGCCATCGTAGACGGTCAACTAGCATGTTCAGCTGAAATTATGTGTGCTCGCAGAGAGATTACATTGTGATAGACAAATTAGCGTTCGTTCATCCAGACGCCAAAATTGGTAAAAATGTTACTATAGGCCCTTGGACTTATATTGGCGCAGATGTTGAAATTGGCGATGATTGCTGGTTCAGTTCTCATGTCGTGGTCAAAGGACCAACGATTATGGGAAAAGGCAATCGAATCTATCAGTTTGCATCTGTCGGTGAAGAATGTCAGGACAAGAAGTACGCAGGTGAGCCAACGAGGTTGATCATGGGTGATAATAATATCATTCGTGAAAACGTCACCATTCATCGTGGGACAATTCAAGATAATAGTGAAACTAGAATTGGTTCCAACAACCTATTCATGAACTATGTCCATATTGCTCATGACTGTGTAGTCGGTGATAACGTTATTTTAGCAAATAATGCCTCAATCGCAGGTCATGTACATATCGGTGATTTTGTTATTCTTGGCGGAATGACAGCAGTTCATCAATTTGTACACATTGGTGCTCATGCATTTACGGCTGGTGCTTCTCTGATTTTGCAAGATGTACCTCCATTTGTAATGGCGGCAGGTCAACCTGCAGTACCCCGTGGATTAAATCGAGAAGGTTTAAAACGTAGAGGTTTTTCGATTGAGAGCCAGCATGCAGTAAAGCGAGTTTACAAAACACTCTATCGTAATAGTTTAACTGTGGAAGAAGCCGTTGCAGAGTTACAAGACGACGCTAAAGCCTATTCTGAAGTTAAGATGATGCTTGATTTTGTCACAAATTCAAGCCGTGGCATTATTCGTTAAGGTATATTTAGCTTCTAAAATATACAAAAAATAAGGCCTCCATTGAGGCCTTATTTTTATTCCACCGTAGTTAAAGAGTATTTATGACATCAAAACGCGTTCTAACTTTTGCAATGGTAGCAGGTGAAATATCAGGAGATATTTTAGGTGCTGGTTTAGTTAAAGCATTGCAGAAAAAATATCCTGATGCTCGATTTGTGGGGATTGGCGGACCACGTATGAAAGTCTTAGGTTTTGAGTCATTCTTTTCGATGGAAGAATTATCGGTAATGGGCTTGGTTGAAGTGTTATCACGATTGCCACGACTGATAAAAGTACGTCGTGAGTTAATTTCAAAAATTACTGAAATAAATCCAGATTGTTTTATTGGTATCGATGCACCTGATTTTAATATTGGGCTCGAACTAAAGCTAAAGCGCTTGAACATTAAAACCGTTCATTATGTCAGTCCATCTGTGTGGGCATGGCGTCCGAAACGAATTTTCAAAATTGCAGCAGCTACAGATATGGTGTTGTCTCTATTGCCTTTTGAAAAAGCGTTTTACGATCAACATAATGTGCCTTGTACATTTGTAGGGCATACATTAGCCGACGACATTCCAATGGAAAGCAATAAGAAAGCTGCAAGGAATATTTTAGAATTGGATAAGGCTGCTGAGTATTTAGCTATTTTACCGGGCTCAAGAGGCGGAGAATTAAAACAACTCGCTCAACCGTTTTTAGAGGCTGCTAATGAGTTAAAGCAAAAATTTCCTGATTTGAAGTTTATTACTCCTCTAGTCAATGAAACTCGAAAAAAACAGTTTGTTGAAGCGTTAGAGCAATATGCACCTAATTTAGAGATTGAGCTTGTTATCGGCCAATCACGCACGGTTATGGCGGCTGCGGATTGCATTTTGTTAGCATCAGGTACAGCAACGCTAGAAGCGATGTTAGTGAAACGGCCAATGGTTGTAGCTTATCGCGTCAGCCCAATGACCTATTCAATTGCAAAACGAATGATGAAAATTAATCACTTTTCTCTGCCAAATCTATTGTCAGGCAAAGCCATTATTCCAGAGTTAATTCAAGCTGATTGTACTTCAATGAAAATTTCAAAGGCAGTTGAAGAGCAGTTAAATAGCGATTTTTCGCCTTTACTTGAATGCTTCACTGATATTCATAAAACGTTAGCTTGTGATGCCAGTAAGCGGGCTGCCCAAGCGGTTTCAGCTTTGCTAAAGCTCAAATAACGAACTAATCAGTATTAGGCCATGTTAAATCTGTTGCGAGCCGATTCTGACCGATATTTTCAGATTTTAAAACCTTAATAAGATCGCTTAGTAATGTCATATCATCTTTTGATTGGTTTATTTCTAGCCAGAGTGTAATAACTTGTTGTAACGACCTTTTACAATCGTTCGGATTGTTTGCTGCTATTGGACGGATCTCACTATATGGTATAGATAATTCAATCCCAAATTCAGTAAATTGAGGAGCTATGGATTTCAATTTCTCAGTTAGTTTTTCTGCCAGTATTTCCTGCTTCGATTTGGGACTTTTAGTCGGCATCAAACGATTTGGATTGCAAATATGATTTTCGTTGATAGCATTTAACCAGAATGTCGAGTGGCACAGGCAACAAGTAACTGAAAATCTATATGTAGCCCCACTTGCAAGGGTAAAGGTGTCATCCCCTAGTTCCTGAATGGCTAATTTGTTCATTGTTTCAGATAAAAGGGTGGCATAATGATTAGAAGGTAAGTTATTTTCAGCTTTACTTGCCATGAAGTTAACCCTTGTAATACGAGTTTTTAGTAAATAGTATTTCGTATTCTAGTTGTTTATTCATGAACAGTAGCTGACTAAGTAGTCATATCAATAAGCTTTCATTGACATAATTATATGGTTATACAAAATGTTAGCATTATTTTTACGAGGGTAAATAGAGTTTATGGCCGTTTATAAGATGATTTCAGAAAGCGAAATTCATAGACTAATGTCAAGATTACACGCTGGAGTAGATGAAGTAGGCCGAGGCCCTCTTGTGGGCGATGTAGTCACAGCGGCTGTGATCCTAGATCCCAATAAGCCTATCGAAGGCTTAAATGATTCTAAGAAACTTTCAGAAAAAAAACGTGATGCTTTGTATGTGCAAATTATCGAGAACGCATTATCGGTAAGTGTGGGGCGAGCCAGCCCAGCAGAAATAGACGAAATCAATATTTTGCACGCCACTATGCTGGCAATGCAACGTGCAGTAGCGGGTTTGAATATGATCCCTGAATCAGTATTAGTTGATGGTAATCGAGTTCCAGAGTTCAGTATGACAGCTCATGCCATTATCAAAGGCGACGGGATTATTGCTGCCATCAGTGCTGCGTCCATTGTGGCTAAAGTCGTGCGAGACAAAGAAATGCTCGAACTTGATAAACTGCACCCACAATATGGATTTGCGGCTCACAAGGGTTACCCGACCAAAGCTCATATTGTCGCTTTACAAAAATTTGGTGTTTTACCAGAATATCGTCGCAGCTTTAAACCTGTAAAATTGCTAATTTCTGGCTCGAATTGATCGAGTCTGTTAGGCTAAATCAATATCCTTTTTCAAATTTATAAGAAACTAAAAAGTCATTATGTCTGAACCCCGTTTTGTGCATCTTCGTGTCCACAGTGATTACTCTATGTCTGATGGCGTAGCAAAAGTTAAACCCATTTTATCGCGTGCAGCAGAGCTCAACATGCCAGCGATAGCATTAACGGATCAAAATAATTTTTGTGGGCTAGTTAAATTCTACAGGGCTTGTCATTCAAACGGTATTAAGCCGATTATTGGTGCTGATTTTTGGATGCAAGTTCCGAATTCTGACGACTTATGCGCCTTGACTGTCATCTCAATGAATAACGATGGTTACCAGAATTTAACCCAGCTGATCAGCCAAGCTTATTTACGAGGTGAAGTTGCAGGTAAAACGGTTATCGATCAAGAATGGTTGGTGAAATACAACAAAGGAATATTACTCTTATCGGGTGGCAAAGACGGTGATTTAGGACAAGCGCTGCTCAAAGATAATACACCTCAAGCTCAAGAACTCACAGATTTCTATCAAACTTATTTTGAAGATCGTTATTATATAGAATTGCTACGAACGGGCCGTGCTGATGAAGAGCGCTATTTGCATATGGCTATCGAGCATGCCATGCAAAATAACTTACCTGTTGTAGCTACTAACCAAGTAGTCTTTTTAAAAGAAGATGATTTTGATGCTCACGAAATTCGAGTAGCCATTCATGATGGATTCACTCTTGGTGACAAACGCAGGCCGAAGAAGTACAGCCCACAACAGTACTTACGCACAGAAGAAGAAATGTGCGAGTTATTCAGTGATATACCAGAAGCGTTGCAAAATAGCGTTGAGATAACCAAACGTTGTAATGTTACTGTGCGTTTGGATGAGTATTTCTTACCCAACTTCCCGACAGGCGACATGTCAATTGAAGACTTTCTGGTTGATGTTTCTGAGAAAGGGCTAGAAGAACGTTTACAATTTTTATTTCCAGATGAAGCTGTCAGAGCTGAAAAACGTATCGGATACGATGAACGCTTAGATATTGAACTTAAAGTCATCAACGAAATGGGTTTCCCCGGATATTTCCTTATCGTGATGGAATTCATTCAATGGGGTAAGGATAACGATATTCCTGTAGGTCCTGGGCGTGGATCAGGTGCGGGATCGTTAGTCGCTTATGCGTTAAAAATTACCGATTTAGATCCGCTTAAATTTGATTTGCTGTTCGAGCGATTTTTGAATCCAGAGCGTGTGTCGATGCCGGATTTCGATGTCGATTTTTGCATGGATCGCCGAGATGAAGTGATTGATCACGTGGCTGAACTTTATGGTCGCGATGCGGTATCGCAGATCATCACTTTCGGTACTATGGCGGCCAAGGCGGTAATTCGAGATGTTGGCCGTGTGCTTGGTCATCCATACGGATTTGTTGACCGGATTTCAAAAATGATACCGCCTGAGCCAGGCATGACATTGGCTAAAGCCTTTGAGGCCGAACCAGCGCTGCCAGAAGCCTACGACGCTGATGAAGATGTAAAAGATCTCATCGACATGTGTCGTAGATTGGAAGGCGTGACTCGTAATGCAGGTAAACATGCCGGTGGTGTGGTTATTGCACCGACTAAGATCACCGATTTTGCGCCTCTTTATTGCGATTCAGAAGGTCTAAATCCGGTTACTCAGTTCGATAAAAACGACGTTGAAACAGCAGGGCTGGTTAAGTTCGATTTCTTGGGACTAAGAACGCTGACGATTATTGACTGGGCGTTGCAAATGGTGAATGCAACCAAAGAAAAATCTGGCGAAGAACGTATTAATATTGAAACAATTCCTCTAGATGATCCCGCTTCTTTCAGACTATTACAACGTTACGAAACCACAGCGGTATTCCAGCTTGAATCGCGTGGTATGAAAGATCTGATTAAACGTCTTCAGCCAGATAGTTTTGAAGATATGATCGCGCTTGTAGCTTTGTTCCGTCCAGGCCCGCTGCAATCAGGCATGGTAGATAACTTTATTGAGCGTAAACATGGCCGTGAAGAAGTTTCGTACCCTGACGTTCAGTGGCAGCATGAATCGCTAAAAGAACTGCTTGAGCCAACGTATGGCATTATCTTGTATCAAGAGCAGGTCATGCAAATTGCTCAGGTTCTATCAGGTTATACCCTAGGTGGTGCGGACATGCTCCGTCGAGCAATGGGTAAGAAGAAGCCTGAAGAGATGGCGAAGCAGCGCAGTATTTTTGAAGAAGGTGCAATCAATAATGGTGTCGACGGTGAATTGTCGATGAAAATTTTTGATCTAGTTGAAAAGTTTGCAGGATACGGTTTTAACAAATCTCACTCTGCCGCTTATGCATTGGTTTCGTATCAAACGCTTTGGTTGAAAACGCATTATCCATCTCAGTTCATGGCGGCAGTAATGTCTGCAGATATGGATAACACCGATAAGATTGTGACTCTCGTTGATGAGTGTGACCGCATGAAATTACCGCTAATTCCGCCAGATGTGAACCGAGGTCAGTTTAAGTTCACTGTCGATGAAGACTTCAATATCATCTACGGAATCGGTGCGATTAAAGGTGTGGGTGAAGGCCCTGTTGAATCAATTCTTGAGGCCAGAAAATCGGGTCTATTTAAAGATCTTTTTGATTTTTGTGCCAAAGTTGATCTTAAAAAATTGAATAAACGCGTCATTGAAAAGCTCATTTTTGCAGGGGCACTGGATACACTAGGGCCTCATCGTGCATCATTGATGGCAACGCTGCCTCAAGCGATTTCAGCAGCAGCTCAACATGCTAAAGCTGAGTCAACAGGTCAAAATGATATGTTCGGTTTGCTTAATACCGATCCTAATGATGCGAAACAACAATTTGTTGAGTGTACTATTTGGCCTGATAAAATTTGGCTTGAAGGTGAGCGAGATACCTTAGGTTTGTACCTAACAGGTCATCCGATTAATCAATATTTAAAAGAGCTAAAATATTACACCAATGGCCGTTTGAAAGACACGCACCCAACAGGGCGTGGTAAAACAGTTAAAGTAGCAGGGTTAGTCATCGCGACACGAGTGATGATGACCAAACGTGGCTCTAAAATGGGACTCGTTACACTTGATGATAAAAGTGGTCGTTTAGAAATGATGTTGTTTACTGAAGCCTATGAAAAATTCAGCCACTTGATTGAAAAAGACAGAGTCATTATTTGTGAAGGTGAAGTCAGCGTTGATGATTTTTCTGGTGGTAACAGAATGACAGCCAGAAACATTATTGATATTAGTGAAGCACGTGGTCATTTTTCCAAAGGGCTTGAAATAGATATTGAAAACACTCAGATTGATCAATCTGTCTTGGAATCATTCCAACAAACATTATTGCCTTGGAAAGAAGCAGGTAAAACACCAGTGTTGATAAATTACCGTTTGGAAGATGCCAAAGGGCAATTTCAACTAGGCGATGATTGGCAAGTGAACCCAACTGATGATTTATTGCTTGCTCTGCAAAGCTTAATCGGGCCTGATAAAGTGAGAATGTTGTTCTAATGTCTAAGTCAGCAAGTGTTTCACAAGCTATTTTTGACAGCATCAGCAGTTTGCCTTATTCAGAAGGTCAAAAGCAGAGCTGCCAACGCTTAGTCCTTGCTTATAGTGGTGGAATCGATTCTGAAGTGCTTGCACATGGCATCAGTGAGTTAGTTAAAACACAACGTCATTTAAATGCAGTGCTGATTCATGTTCATCACGGGTTAAGCCAGCATGCTGATGATTGGGTAAAACACTGTGAATTACGTGCGAAATACTATGACTTACCAATCATTATCAAAAGAGTAACCGTTAAACAAGGCGCACGATTAAGCCTTGAGTCACAAGCCCGTGCTGCACGGTATCAAGCTTTACTCAGCGAAATGAAACCGGGTGATGTGTTATTTACTGCTCACCATCAGGACGATCAGTTAGAAACTTTATTATTGGCATTAAAACGTGGTCAAGGTCCTAAAGGTTTAGCGAGCATGGCTGTGAATCAGCCATTAGATAATGGTTTGTTTCAACTGCGACCTTTATTAGATATCTCTCGAACTGAAATTGAATGTTATGCCGCCAAACACAGCCTTATTAACATTGAAGATGACAGTAACCAAGATAACCGATTTGATCGAAACTTTCTAAGATTAAACATTATCCCACAGTTAAAACAGCGCTGGCCTGCGATTGCGACAACCACAAGTCGAAGTGCTGAGCTTTGTCGAGAACAGCAATCTTTACTTGAGGAAATCTCCGAGCATAAACTATCGGAACATATAGATGCCTCGCCAACGGCAAACTATGTGCTGAATATTGATAGTTTTAGTTTATTAACTGAAACGTGGCAAAGGCAGCTGTTTCGCACATTTTTAGATAAACTCAACCTACCGAACCTTTCAAAAATACAATTGAATGAAACATTA
>VSKX01028587.1_pt1 | contig 14289 bp, 7 predicted proteins | sample 4799481 | NCBI WGS metagenome assembly VSKX01 (sample SAMN12179537, study PRJNA552185) | sponge metagenome | biome: deep-sea hydrothermal plumes; feature: spots directly above weak diffusing fluid; material: sea water; isolation source: sponge from the Swan site of a hydrothermal vent ...
GAAGTCATTAACCAAACCGAAGTTGCCGCAATCCAACAATCTGTAAGTGAATAATCTCTAGCTTAATAATCTATTGTCGCTCCTGTGAGTTCAGGAGATGACTTACATTCTGTGTAAATTTTTGTACTCTCTGACAGCCATAGTTTTGAGTTTGACAAGATAGGCAAGGAACATAATATGTCTTTAATTGCTACATCAGTGAAGCGGCCCGTAACAGTATGGATGTTCATGCTCGCCGTTATCCTTTTCGGAATGGTGGGCTTTTCTCGCCTTGCGGTAAAGCTACTGCCCGACTTAAGTTATCCAACGCTCACTATTCGTACTTTATATGACGGTGCAGCTCCAGTTGAAATAGAGCAGCTCATAGCGAAACCAATTGAAGAAGCGGTTGGCGTCGTTAAGGGACTAAGAAAAGTAAGTTCAGTGTCACGAGCTGGAATGTCAGATGTAATACTCGAGTTTGAATGGGGAACCAATATGGATCTCGCCAGCTTAGATTCAAGAGAGAAACTCGATACTATTGAATTACCTTTAGATGTCAAAAAGCCTCTGCTATTACGCTTTAATCCAAACCTCGATCCCATCATGAGATTGGCACTGTCTGTTCCAGACGCATCTGATTCAAAACTCAAGCAAATGCGTACCTATGGTGAAGAAGAGCTAAAACGCCGACTTGAGGCACTGTCTGGTGTTGCTTCCGTTCGTTTATCTGGTGGTTTAGAGCAAGAAGTACACATCGAACTTGATCAAAATAAACTCGCTCAACTCAATTTAAATGCAGTAGATATTAAGAATCGTATCGCAGCGGAAAACTTAAACCTTTCCGCTGGTAAAGTTGTTCAAGGTGAAAAAGAATATTTAGTTCGTACGCTCAACCAGTTCAATAATTTAGATGAACTGGCTCAAGTGATCATTTATCGAGATGAGCAAAAATTGGTACGCCTATTCGAAGTCGCAACAATCACTGATGCCTTTAAAGAACGAAGCGATGTCACCCGAATTGGCAATCAAGAATCTATCGAACTCGCTATCTATAAAGAAGGTGACGCCAATACTGTTAGTGTTGCAAAACGATTAAAAGCTGAAATCGAAAAACTCAATAACAACCCAAATTTGGGTGAAGTTAAACTTATTTACGATCAATCTGAATTTATTGAAAGTGCCATTAACGAGGTCACCTCTTCTGCGTTGATCGGCAGCCTGTTGGCGATGTTAGTGATCTACCTATTTTTAAGAGATATTGTACCGACCATTATTATTTCTCTGTCGATTCCGTTATCTGTTATTGCTACTTTTAATATGATGTTTTTCTCAGGCATAAGTTTAAATATTATGTCACTAGGGGGAATTGCACTCGCGGTTGGTTTATTGGTGGATAACGCCATCGTTGTGCTCGAAAATATTGATCGCTGCAAAGCCAAAGGGATGACCCGAGTACAAGCTGCAATCACCGGTACAAAAGAAGTTTCAGGTGCAATATTCGCATCAACGCTCACTACTCTAGCTGTATTTTTACCTTTAGTATTTGTTGACGGTATCGCAGGTGCTTTATTTTCTGATCAAGCATTAACGGTTGCTTTCGCTTTGCTTGCATCGCTTTTAGTTGCATTAACCGCAATTCCAATGCTGGCATCACGCCAAGCATTGCAAGCTCCAAAGCCTCAAAACATTGAACAAGAGCCATTACCCACGACACGTATGGGTAAATTTTGGTTTTATACAAAAAGAGTACTGCTTGCCCCGTTTGTATTTATATTCAGTATCCTACCAGCATTTTTATTAACCCTGAGCTTAACACTAGGGCGACTCGTTGCTTGGTGTTCAGGCATGATATTAAAACCTATTACCATTGCTTTTAATTTTGCTTATCGCCAATTAGAACGCAGTTATCATGCACTGCTTAAAGCTGCGATGTCACAAAAATGGTTGAGTTTATCTGTCGCTATCATCATTTCTGTAGCTTGTGGTAGCTTACTACCACGCCTAGGTATGGAGCTCATCCCTCCGATGAATCAAGGTGAATTCTACGTCGAAGTTCAATTACCTCCCGGCACTGAAGTATCCCAAACAGACAGAGTATTACAGCAACTTGCTAATTCTATAGCCGAGCACCCTCAAGTGAAGCACTTATACAGCCAAGCTGGCAGCGGCGGGTTGATGTCATCTGACACCAGCCGAGGCGGTGAAAACTGGGGCCGCTTACAGGTTGTACTCAATGACAGTCAGGCGTACGAAGCGGTAAGTAATGAACTGCGTCAAGCGACAGGTATGATCCCAGAACTTGATTCTAAAATTCAACATCCTAAATTGTTTAGCTTCAAAACACCCTTAGAGATCGAATTAAGTGGTTACGATTTGAACCAGTTAAAACAGACTGCGAATAAACTTGTTACCGCGCTTTCTGAATCAAATCGATTCACAGATTTAAGTAGTAGCTTACGTGATGGACAGCCTGAATTAAGCATTGAGTTTGATCATGCTCGCATCGCTGCATTAGGTATGGACACGCCCACTATCGCTAATCGTATTGCCAGACGTATTGGAGGCACCGTTGCCAGCCAGTACAATGTACGCGATAGAAAGATTGATATTCTGGTTCGTAGTGAACAAGATGAGCGCGATCAAATCAGCGACATCAGTTCAATGATCGTCAATCCAAACGGCAACCGCCCAATTCCACTTAGCGCAGTTGCGGATGTGAGCTTAACACTAGGGCCGTCTGCTATTAACCGAGTGGCTCAGCAACGTGTTGCCATTGTTTCTGCAAACTTAGGTTATGGTGATTTAGCCGATGCGGTTACTGAAGCCAAAACGATTCTAGCCAATCAAGCCTTGCCAGTTTCGGTACAAGCACGTTTTGGTGGTCAAAATGAAGAAATGGAACACTCATTCCGCTCACTTCAAATTGCATTAGTCTTAGCTATATTTCTTGTATATTTAGTTATGGCCAGTCAGTTTGAATCGCTACTTCACCCATTATTGATACTAATTGCCGTGCCAATGGCTGTCAGTGGCAGTATCTTTGGTTTATTTATTACTCAAACTCACTTAAGTGTCATCGTGTTTATCGGCCTTATCATGCTGGCAGGTATCGTGGTCAATAACGCTATTGTGCTGGTCGATAGGATTAACCAGTTAAGACAGCAAGGCGTAGAAAAAATGGCTGCTATCACAGAAGCCGCTCACTCACGTTTGCGCCCAATTCTAATGACAACACTTACAACATCCTTAGGTTTAATGCCTATGGCAATAGGATTGGGTGACGGCTCAGAGATCCGTGCTCCAATGGCCATTACCGTTATTTTTGGTTTGTTGCTGTCAACACTACTTACTTTGGTTGTCATTCCTGTTCTTTATGCGCTTTTTGATAGAAAAGCATTTAAACCAAATGAATCAACATTTGAACAGACGAAACTTAAAGCGGAGGGTGCGCAATGAATTTAACCAAGCTTGCGCTTAAACGCCCAGTTACCATCAGCATGTTTTTTGTTGCCATTCTATTATTTGGAATGGCAGCAACAAGGTTGTTACCACTTGAAATGCTTCCGGGGATAGATATTCCGAGGATCCATGTCAACGTTCCCTATGCTGGCTCAACGCCAGCCGAAGTTGAGCGAGAAATCACTCAAATTTTAGAAGAGTCATTGGCAACGATGACTGGCATTGACGAAATGCGCTCCGATTCTGATCAAAATGGCGCTAACATCCAACTCGATATGAAATGGGAAGAAAATGTTGCAACCAAAAGTTTAGAAGCCCGTGAAAAAATTGATGCTATCAGGCATTTATTGCCTGATGATGTAGAACGCGTATTTGTGCGCCAATTTTCAACCGCTGACATGCCTGTACTGACGATCCGTATTTCAAGCCAACGAGAGCTTTCTGGCGCATTTGATTTACTCGATAAGCAACTAAAACGTCCACTAGAGCGGATTGATGGTGTCTCCCAAGTGAGGCTTTATGGGGTCGAGAAAAAGCAAATCGAAGTACGGTTAAATGCCGAAAAACTATTGGCTACTGGTATGTCAATGGCTGAACTCAACCGCAAAATGTCTTCACAAAATTTTGTTGTTAATGCGGGAACGCTAAGAGCCAATGGATCAGTGTATCAAGTATCGCCTAAAGGTGAGTTTCGATCATTAGATGATATTCGCAATGTTTGGTTGCGCCCTGATCTTCGCTTGAGCGATGTTTCAACAATCAGCTTTGCATTACCAGAAGCAACAGAGGGAAGACATTTAGACAAAAAATACGCTGTTGGACTGGACGTATTTAAAGAATCTGGTGCGAATCTTGTTCATGTATCTGAGCGTGTGATTAATCTGATTGAAAAAATCAAAAAAGACCCTCAGTTCAGTGGTATCAAACTTTACATCATGGAAGACCAAGCTGCGGGTGTGAAATCTTCGCTAAAAGACTTGCTACTCTCTGGGCTATTAGGCGCTTTATTATCGTTTGGCATTTTGTATCTGTTTTTACGTGATATCAAAATGACTCTGGTGATCGTGTCATCGGTTCCAATCTCATTAGGAATGACGCTTGCTGTAATGTATGTTCTTGGTTACAGCTTAAATATTCTATCAATGATGGGACTTTTACTTGCTATTGGTATGTTAATCGATAACGCCGTTGTGGTGACTGAAAGCGTATTGCAAGAACAAGAACACTCAAAAGATAAAAGTGCTGAAGATGTCATACTCACTGGCGTTGATAAAGTTGCACTGGCCGTACTTGCTGGCACATTAACCACGGCTATTGTCTTTTTGCCTAATATCTTTGGCGTTAAAGTCGAGCTGACTATCTTTTTAGAGCACGTCGCTATCGCTATTTGTATTTCGCTACTCGCTTCACTGTTAGTTTCTAAAACCTTAATCCCACTTTTTTTACGCAAATTAAACTTTAAACCAAGGCCGAAACCTAAAAGCAATAAGTTACAAGCCTTTTATCAGCACTCTTTAGGTTGGGTATTAGCTAAACCAAAATTATCAGGCTTTATTGCCGTTATGATATTGGCTTCAACAGCGATTCCTTTAGCGATGGTGCAAAACAATGAAGGCGGTGGTGAAAATGAAGACAGGCTTTCTATCAACTATATGGTTGAAGGCCGACACACTGTGGCCGTTGTCGAAGGTTTAGTTTCTGAAATGGAAGATTACTTGTATGCCAACAAAGACAATTTTCACATTGATTCAGTTTACAGTTATTACAATCCCGAGCGTGGTCAATCTACCTTAATCCTCAAAAAAGACACCAAAGCTGACTTAAAAGAATTAAAAGAAATGATTCGTGAAGGTTTCCCAAAGTTTTCAATCGCCAAGCCACAATTTGGCTGGGGGCGAGAAAGTAATGGTGTCCGAGTAACATTAACTGGGCGCTCAACCAGCGAACTTATTCGTATCAGTGAGCAAGTTTTACCACTAATTAGTAATATCGATGGATTAGTTGATGTGCGATCAGAGATTAATGATGGTCAGAAAGAAATTGTGATCAAAATTGATCCTATCATGGCCTCAAGATTAGGGGTTGAACTCAGACAAATTGCTCGTAATATTTCAACTGCACTACGTGGTGTACCTTTACGTTCATATCGTCATGATCCCAATGGCGAGTTACGTATCAAACTGGCTTATGAAAAAGATTGGCGTCAATCGCTCGATAGATTGAAGCAGTTGCCTATATTAAGAATTGACGAACGTGTTTATAGTCTCGATAACCTAGCAACCATTCATGAGCAACCTAGATTGGATAGTATCCGCCATTATGAACGTCAAACAGCATTAACCATTGGTGCCACTTTAGATGAGCTATCTACTGATGAAGCCCGAGATAAAATTACCCGAGTTTTAGATTCTGTAACTTTTCCACATGGTTACAAATATTCGTTACGGGGCGCATTCCAACGCCAAGATGAAGACGAAGCATTAATGGCAACGAATATGCTGTTAGCCATCGTGATGATTTACATTGTTATGGCCGCATTATTTGAATCTCTCTTATTACCTACAGCCATCATCACTTCAATTTTGTATTCGATAACTGGTGTATTTTGGGCAATGATGTTTACTGGTAATTCGATGTCTGTAATGGCAATGATTGGAATATTAATCTTGATAGGCATCGTGGTGAATAACGGCATTGTATTGGTTGATCAAATTAACCAAATGCAGCCAAAGCTTAACGCGATTACCAAAACCATCAACGAAGTGTGTGTTACGCGACTTCGCCCAGTATTAATGACCGTCAGTACAACGATTCTTGGACTGCTACCATTGGCACTCGGCGAAACCAAAATTGGTGGAGGCGGGCCTCCGTATTCTCCCATGGCTATTGCGATAATCGGTGGGCTGGCATTTTCTACACTAACAAGTTTGTACCTTGTACCACTGTGTTATCAGGCTTTATATCGCATGCGTTATAAAGCTGGTATTCAATTGTCTAAGTCAAATCACAAGGCTCAATCCATGCTTTCATGGCTTCCTGAAAAATAATATTACAAGTTAGATGAAATAAGAGGCTGTTATTCAGCCTCTTATCTTTTATTCTGAATGAAATTAAAGCAAAGGAATAAAAGATGAAACGTATCGCTACCATCGCAGCCACTATCGGTTTTGTTCTATCAGTAAGCGCAAATGCTGATGACCGCTTCAAAGATGTAAAAATTATCCCTCAAAAACTCACCAGCAAAACGTATATGTTTACTGGAGCTGGCGGGAATATAGGTGTATCCGCTGGTGAAGATGGTATTTTGATTATTGACGATCAATTCGCCCCACTCGCTGATAAAATTGAAAAAGCGTTAACAGAGATTCAAGTTGGTGAGCCCAAATATATCATCAACACTCATTATCATGGTGATCACACTGGTGGTAATGAACACTTCAGCCACAGCGGCACTATAATGGCGCAGCATAATGTATTAAAACGTCTTAAAAGTAATCCTAAAATCGATAAAAAAGCGTTACCAGTCATTACCTATGAAGATGGAATATCAATTCATTTTAATGGAACAACCATGAATGTTGTTCATTTAAAACCCGGACATACTGATGGCGACAGTGTGGTTTACTGGGCTGATGATTCAGTCGTTCATATGGGTGATTTGTATTTCAAAGATCAATTTCCATACATTGATCTTAAAGGTGGTGGCTCTGTTATCGGTTACAGAGATAATGTAGTTGCCGTTTTAAAGCGAATTAATAATGAAACTAAAGTTATTCCTGGTCATGGGGAGCTCGCAACTAAAGCGGACTTAGTGAAATTCAAAGTGATGATGGATGACAGTATAAACTGGATGCAACAGCAGTTAGTGCAAGGACATTCACTGAAGAAAATTAAAGAACGAGGATTACCAGAATCACTTAAATCATGGGGTTGGTCATTTATTACTGCAGATAAGTGGATTGATACTCTGTATGAAGATTTAAAGAAGTAATTACTTCACTTTATTGGCGTGAATTAACATATTTGCGCCTTTCGTTGTCCAATGAAAGTATTTTGCTATCTAAAATGTTTTAATACCCAATAAACGGGTTTTGAATCTCGACCGCCATTATTTCTAAATGGAAAACTCACATAATATAACCATTGCCATGACCGTAAAAAAACTTGAGCTTGCTGCCATATCCACTCACCGCCTGAATCTCTATAATGCTGAATGCCAGCTGCTGCTACGTCACTTTGTGGTCCCAAAGTACCGTATAGACTATGAATATATAAAATTAAATCACGAATCTTTTTTTGCTCTACGCTGCTTTTGCCAAATTTTGATTCAAAATCAATAAAGGTCACTTGCCCGTTATCCCAGCAAATATCTCTTAATGCTGGCCGTCCATGACTTAGATCCTTAGAATGAAGTGTTGCGAGCGCTTTGCTTGAATCATTGATAATATGTTGCATATTTATCGGTGTGATATGTGATGAAAGCCAATCTTTTACCGTTTTTCCAGAGTCTTCTAAAACAAAGAAATCAACGTCGTGACACACTATCTTAGGAACAGCAGCTTGTTTACTTGATAATCGCTGTAATGTACAAATTTCTCTAACCAGTGCTTTTTGGGCATCGCCTTTAAGAACACGCATAAAACCTTTAAGCTTTTCTGCTTGTTTGAGCCAATACTTCTGCCCTTGATATTCAAATGAAAATATCCGTTTTCCTTTATTTAGTTCAACCAACTGAGCAATTTTATATTTAAAACTCATATATCCCCTAAAATAAGAAAATCTATATATAAACTCCTTCCAACATGAAGTCCTCTAATACTATAATCTTAAACTCTAAATTATCTACAATATCCACGTTTTATTAACATATATTCATCATCTGTTCAGGTAATTATACTGTTCAGAGCAATCAGGACTTATGCTTGCAATTCAAAATCAAGTAAAATAAATAGGAAAATTACTCTAAGTAAAAGCAAATTTTTGAGGCCGTCAAAATGATGCTGCGATGTGCTAAAAGAGGAAATCAAAAAGTTTCAAAGTTTTGTTGTAAGCTTTGTATTGATTGACACTATAAAATCGATGTTGGAACTCTAGTGAAATGTAGCAGTAATCATGTTTGCTAGGTGCCTGCACTCTTTTCATTTATTCGGAGTCCTTTATTTTTGCTTAAAGCATAAACATAGATACCTTTAATGGGTAGCTCTAAAAAACCTCCTTTAACCATGCGAGGTAGTACTTTACTTAAAAACTGCATCACTATTATCGAAAAACATTCCCCTTAAATCACTGTTCATGCCTCGTATAAGTATAAAAATGCCCACCTAAAACTGTTGAAGTCAACTAAAAACTGCATCAATATTCATATATACACTAAAGCCTGCTTTGAAATACCTGATTACCCACTAACATCAGCTTAGCTCCAGCTATTGGGGATTATTATTTTAGTGTAGATATTTTAGAACGACGAAAATAATGAAAATAAAAATTAAACCTCTTTAGTGATTTTTATGCTTCGCCTGAGCGCATTAATTTTTTCATAGGTTTCTTCCAATTTTTTTATAGTTTCATAATAAACGATTAGCCTACCAAAACTGTCTTCACTAACGCCTACAAGAAGCCTATCTAACCTCTCTTTTGCGCTTGATATAACGTCTACTTCTGATTGTTTAAGCTCTTTATTTTCTGTGATTTGAGAGTTATTACTTGAATAATATGTAAGCAACAAAATTTTATATCTAAATCTGATGGAGTCTAAATTACATTTGCTTTCCCTATCTGCAGTCTTTAATTTACCTATCTTAAAATGCTTAGCATGCTCTGCGCACTTAAATTCATGTGCGGCGGTCTTCGCGTCATAAGCCAATTTTTCTTGCTTTACTTCAGCCAACCATGGCGCAACATCAAACTTAATATCGCCTTCAAACATGCTTTTTATTCTAACGTTAAGTTCTGTAACGCATTGTGGGAAAAGAAGTAAGTCATGTAAACGAGTTTGAAGATCCGATAGATGGCGGTATGCACCTTTTAATTTATCTGTTTTGCTTTCTTCATCTGTTGGTTTTAGTTCAGACTTCGGCTTTAACTCACCGCCATTAACAAACTGTTTTAAATTAATTTTATCTTCAGGCTCAGCAGTGTCACTTTTGTGCCATGTACTCATTTCTACTAAACTCGGGTTGGGTGGAGTTTGTTTATCTGAACTATCTTTAACACTATATTCGCTAGGGCCTGCATTCTTTGAAGCTTCCTTAACGAAAGGAGATGGCTCTTTGCTTTCCCTTTCTTTAGTAAGAGTTTCACCAATGGTGATATTAGAGAAAGACTTTTCTATTTGAGAGGCTGTGCAGTTTGGAATTGACATGGATTGAATCCTAATATTTAAAAGTACGGGTTATTTGCTTTTCACTAAAATATTTCACACACCAAACATCGATCAGCTCAATGCAAATGATGCTATTTTCTAATATTCAGAACATTTAATTACATTAATAACTTATCAGGTACAGTCTCTATACCTTTCCTATCGGCTGAATGATCGTTCAATAGTGGACCTCACAGCGGCGAAATTTTATTAGTCTGAACTCCGCTTTGCATTTCAATATATTCGCCGTGTAATCCATCAAGTCTTGATTTATGATTGAACCCAGTGCAGGCATATGAATATTCCACTGGTACTTTTACTGGACTTTTACTAGAAATAGAGTTTGCACTGTTTGTAGAGGTATTATATAAGGGGTTACCTGCAACTATAGCGTCTCTTGTAAGTAATTTTTTAAGCTTCGGATCCTGAAGGACTTGTACTGATGCGTTGGGGCGCTGATAAGTATTTGGTTCAGGTAAAACAGGTGAAATTAGTCCTTGATAACGCTCTAAGCTTCGCCCCTCATGACTATTTCCAGGTATTACATCGTACTCTCGCTCAGGTATAACATCATACACTCGTTCAGAATCACAATCTTCAGTTATTGCTTCATTGTTCTCACGCTGCCCCACTCCATCTAACCGCATTAAACTCGCGAACCTTTCATCTGCACTCGCTATGACTTGTTGTTTTTTAAGTTCTGTAAGTCTAGTTTGTTCGCGTTGTTCAATTTCTTTAAAATGGCGTATTTCCTTCTCTCTTATACGTTGTTTTACTGTTTCAGGTAGATTCTGTTGCCGTTGTTCACTTGCTCTTAGCTCTTCTGCATATGCTATATCGCCTTCACGTTCCCGCTTTTCAAGTGTCGGACGGACTGCCTCTAACCATTGTTTACTTTTAGTAGTATGTTCATCACGGTGCTTATTTTTTTTCAAGCATTTCATTCGAAGATACTCATTAGGCTTAAAGGGGTTTGCGCCACGGTAAAAAATTTTGAGTTGCTTACTGATTCCTTCATCACTAATGCGTGGCTGTTGACGAAATAAGTTACTAATAATAACTATGATTTGAATGTCTTCCGGGTTTGTATCTGGAAAACTGAGTTTGTCAATATTACAAAGATTACAAAGATTACATATTTGACTCGAAGAAACGTTGGGATTGTCTGTAATTACCTCTCTGAGTTTTCTAAGGTGAGCAGGCAACTCGAAATTAATAGCAACGAGTCTAGATTCATTTAATTTAGATTTTGGATCAGAAGCTGGAACTGAATCTGGATCACTAGGGTCTAAGCAAGGAACTATATAAGTAGCTATATCTAGCCCCAATGGGTCGGGCTGCGTAACAGAAAAACATTTGTCTGTGCAACAATAGAGTAGTGATGGCTTACTTACAGTCGGTTTTGGGACATCATAAACTGGTGATATTGGACTTGAAAATACTGGAAGTGTAGACATTAAATTTTCCTCTTTTGCAAAAAATAAGGGTACACAAATCTTCAAATAAATATAATTGGTTCACTGCTATCATCTATCATAACTTCATAATGGGCGATTATTTAATCGGCCAGAAGTGACATTTAACTAAATGCATAACTGAAATTTATAGTTTCATTAATAATCACAAGGACAATTTCAGTAATTTTAGTACTTCCAAAGAGGATAGAATCGATAGTTTATTGTTTACTCCAAGCAATAGATTATAAAAAATAACAATGACTTTTCACTATCACCTCTCACACTAACCTGTAATTATAATCATTTCAAATACTATACTATAACTATAATATCCTACGGTAAGTTATTAATAACAGCCGACATTGATTGACTATAAAATTAACACAGTCCCCTCAGCTCGATACACGCCTTTACTGGTAGTAAAGTAAAACCGATACAGTGTAGATTAAATAGATATAACATCACTTTACAAATTATTAAATAACTTTTTATTAATATTTAATTGAAATTAAATATATTCCAAACAGTTATAGACTAGTTTATAACATCCAGTAGACACTCTGTAAAACATTAGCCACTAATAACACATGAATCAAACAGAAAACACTAAATTTGAATGTTTTAACTTAATATCATTCTGTATAATATGAAATACTTAACTATTTTATCACATTGACGACCAGTCACTTGATGAGCTCCATTTAAAAACATTAAGCACGTTAAACACACGTTAAACAATTGATGAACAAATAATCCCTGCAGCAAGCTATCTTCGCTTTGCTCAGACTTTCGTAAAACGAAAGCGAGGTATTAACATTGCCTCTTTTTGATTACAAAAACGCAGTAAGTTGCGGGAAATTCGACCCAACTGAGATTCAAACAGCATTCAATAGATAATAAGCATTTTATATTAATATTTATTAATGAAATATTTACTAATGAAATATTAATTGGTTTTTCAACAAGAGTAGTCTGTCATAAACTTTGATTTAATTGTGAAGTATCGAGGAGTTGTTATGTTAAAATCTAATTTTATATTACCTTGCTCATTGTTCGTTGTATCGACATCTATAATAGCTGCAAATTTACCTATCTTGTTACCGCGACATGATAGTAAGTGTACAGAAAATTTTGGTGATAATAAGTGTACAGAATATTTAGGTATTGCAGGTGATATGGTCTTTTTGGGTACATACTCAGGAGAATCCACTAAAAGCATTGATATTAAAGAATGCACTAAAACAGGAGATTCCCAACATATTAATAGTATCTATTTTGTCGATGATGCTTTAATTACACATAAACAAATAAATAAACCACATGAGTATACTGATCAAGTGCGCCATCAAGCGTATAGCGAGACCGCTCCTGAACATATGTACATGCTCGAAAATAATCATTTTACCTACCAGCTATGTATGAGCTCAACGGACGAGAAACAATCAAAAGGGCAAAATGCAAACATTTATTTATTTGATGACCAAGATAATTATGGTAAATATAAAGTAAATCCAAATCAAGCTCCAGATCTCGCTATTAAAACTATCCCTGCAATTGTAGGAGGATACGGAAACAAACAATGTACTAATGTTAGCTTTAAAGCACCTAGACCAAGTTACTATTGGATTACTGCTAATACACCAAAAGATATTAACTTTGACTATACATATTATTACGATGATGATGCTATTTATTCGCCAAATGACTATAAATCCAATTGCATCGCAACAGCCCCAGGTGATTGCCCATATAAACTAAACAAAGAGGATAACGTTTCGGTTTTAGTAAGCGTAAAACCAAATGTTGAAATGGGGTCAAGTTCAACTCACCTTTGTGTTTATCAAGACTAACACACTCAAATAATTCGATACCGCTATTTATTAATACTTATTATTGATTTTATTTATGATTAAAATTCATGTTAATTATTTCAAATATTTTATTGAACTTTACCATCAACCACTAATATTTTTTACACCTACACCCATAAATGAAAACATAAATGACAAGCTCACACTAGGAAGATATGTGTTGACTAGCTTGGTAAAAACATTTAATTACAAATCAAGCTGGCGTAGAATAAAAAATTAACTTGCAGTAATTATTGAAACGACCTAAATATAATTTCAAATCATTAGTTAATAAATAAATTAAACACTTAACTGTTACAGATGTAATTACAAAAACCAGTATAAGTTATCAAAAATATCTGTAATCTGGTACAGAAACGTTATTAGTCGCTTGTTAATATCATTACTACTAAATTTCAACTGTTGAAATGTTAAAAACAGCTTAAAACTTAACCCAACATGTAACTCTGATTATTTATAGTTTAGTTGGAAAAGCACTCCATCAACTCTATTAATTAACAGTAAGTTATGTTTACTTTAGCTTTAACTTTAAAAGAGCCTACCTATGACTATCAGTGACGTTTCCATATCTCCGAATTCTTCGTTGGAATGTTATGTTATCCATAATTTAGAACATGACTCTCATCATTTAAGCTTTAAAATAAATGATCATAGTTATGATATTAATCCCCAACAACAAGCACGAGATAAAGGTAATAATATATCACTTACTCGAGCGGCTTTATTTTTAATATATAATAGTAAAGTATCTTTGTTTTTTAATGTTCTCAAAGTTGATGGCAACTCAAACATTCAGAAACAATTTGACAGTCTAATAGAGTTGGAAGACATTAAAGATATAGGCAGTATGTGGAAAGTTAAAGTTACCTCAAAGGAAGTATCGGTAAAATTTACAAGCAGTTTAAGATATATTGAGGATAAGTTGAATGCTAAAGAGGAAGGTTGTGATGTTATAAAAGCAATTAGGAAAGAAGATAACGGAAAATTAATACAACTAATATCAAATGGTGCCAATGTTAATTTTTTTATTAACAAGCATCATATTGATCAATTAGAAACTGAATTTAGCAATACAAAAATCCCAGAAGAATATTCAGAGTGGTCACATATACTAAGAAATTATCAAGGTTTTGCTTTATTCCATCGTTTTGCTAAAGAC
>VSKX01091940.1_pt1 | contig 14229 bp, 4 predicted proteins | sample 4799481 | NCBI WGS metagenome assembly VSKX01 (sample SAMN12179537, study PRJNA552185) | sponge metagenome | biome: deep-sea hydrothermal plumes; feature: spots directly above weak diffusing fluid; material: sea water; isolation source: sponge from the Swan site of a hydrothermal vent ...
TACTTCCGAACAGTGGTCTTACACGTGGCAATGCATAAGCGATGTCAATTTTGGGTAAAATCCGTTGCAGCCATTCACCGTTAACCAGAAAATCTAAAAAAGTCAGTATGTCGGAATAGAAGTGATCATCTTTAAAGTAGGTGGTTAGTCGCTCAGGTTGATATTCATCGAGCGAAGCCACGACTGTACTTACAATTTCATCGAGTGCATGAGTTGCCCTTAATTGTCGGGCTATGCATTGCTCTTGTGTTTGTGATTTTTTGAGTACATTAAGTGACTCACTGATGCCATCGGAGTATATGACGGTGAGGTAAAGTTCATTGATATATAACTGACTTTGACAGACTTTCTCGGCGTATTTTTGATTAAGTTTACGGTCGAATTCGTTATCAAACTCCCCTTCAGGAAAAATCTTATGCTCACGGCGAATGGTATGAGACCACAAACAAACATTAGGGCTGGCAATGTTACGTAGTAATAAGTTCAGCTGTTCTTTCCATAACTGGATTTGCTCAGCATCTTTGGTTTCGTGTGCAATGCCCTGCAGTTTGATCACTTGAAGAAATTCTCCATTACGAGTCTTAACCGTATTTAAGTCATACAAGGTTTGATAAGGGATAAAATCGGAAACTGGGTTTTCTTTGTTCCAAAGTTCAGGCAATTTTCTTGTAGATATCATGAAAGCCTCCAGCTACCAATGGCACATTGCAAGCTACGAGTGTTGGTATAAGGGCAAGCGGTAGCTGCACCAAAATGACGCCAGCCGAGGGATTTTGCTTTGGTCATAAACCATAAATACATTAGGCGGAATATGCGGGGATCACGCAGACACAATCCGTACATACCCACGTGTAACGGAATATACAGAAGTAGTGTTATTGGGTTTTTAGTGGCTATCATCAATATTGCGACTAAGCCAGCGGCGACAATCAGGCCATCTAACGTCACGCCCCATTTCATTGCTGGACGTGTAACAGCGACAAACAGTGGATCTTGATAACTCATATTAATCCCTCCAGTTAGTTTCAAATCGTTATCTAAGACACAGCAGAAATAATGAGATCGACAATGGTGGCACCGCCGAATACCAGCACAATCCCAGCGATGTACTTGCCACAGGTTTCGCCCGTAATACGGCCAAACCAAGCGAGATATCCGAGAATGGCAATTCCGATAATAGCTGCACTGCGAGCAATGCCATTGGTGAGTAAATCCATTACCCAATCCACGCCTTCAGTAATGGGATTAGCAAAGGCGAGTTCTGGGACAAGGCATAAAAACAACAGCAAAAAAAGTTGGGCGCAGAGCGCCCGCGGTAAGCCATGAGGTGTTGCTGTTATAGTTATAATTCGTGGTTTCAGTTTCATTTCGTACTCCAAAAATCAATCCGAGTTTGAATATGAAAACGCTTAAATCCTTAAAAGCATCAAGTTGTATCAGGTCGATGCGAGGACAATTACACGGCAAAAAAAGGCTGTAAACACCTAAAAGAATAAATAATTTCGGATTGCGAATTACTGTTACGGATTGCGAATTTGTGTATCAAATTGAGGGTATTTTTATTAACGAGAGTTAATATTAAAGAAGTGTAAAATCAAATTTTGAGTTTTTTGCAATATTTTTTATAAGAGTTTGCTCATTATAAAAACTGTTTCTCTAGTACGCTAATTAGCGCTAATTTGTTTGCCATTCATTGAGTGAAATATGAATAAGAAGGTTAAAATTTCTGTAATATATTTTTTAGGTGTTGTTGGATTTCAGGATGCTGTTGTAGCGTAGATTTTAAATTTTGAATTAAAATCGCTGTTTTAGGTTCATTGATATTAGATAAGCCCACATTTTGCATTAAAGAGTTGATGACTAGTTTCTCTAGCAGTACGTCTAATTTTTTTTTCTCTGATAGTTCAGAAAGTGTAGATAAGAACGTTTGAGTTTCATTATCCATTTCAATTTTATTTGGCTTAGCGGCATTTGACTGTGATGCCGGCTTACTCGTCGCCTGTGTTGTGATTGCTTTTCTAATTGAGTCAATCATATTAGTTAGCCTGTTTATTATAAATATCCAATAAAGCCGACTGAATAGACTCATTTTCACCTGATACAGAGGTTACCTTTTTAAGGTTTGGAGTAGAGGTCTCATCATTGTCGCTAATGATACTGAGCATACGCAACATATTATCACTGAGAGCAGGGTTACTTTTGTTGATTGTTACGCCCGAATTAACGAAATTTGTAGCGTTTTCTATATCGTCGCTACATACACACATAATCGCTTTAGCAAAAAAGTGATATGCATCCTGATCGGAAGATGAATAGAGAGGCTCAAGCAGCTCATTAATTGGGTCAAACTCCCCATTAGTTATATATAGCATTGCAAGCTGAATTCGAGCAATACCGAACTCATTGTTAAATTTGAGTGCTGAAAGAAAAGCAGATTTGGCTTCTACGAAATTGTTTTGCTCTGCTAGCTCAGAACCCAATAAAAACTGTAATGCATAGCTACTAGGAAATTGTGTTATTGACTTGTTGATTAAAATAATCGGAGATGAGTCGTTAGTATTTACCGCTTCAATGCAATTTTGAATTGCTGATTCTTCTGAATTGAACATATTTCCTCATTTGTATTAATTAGACAATTGATAATTACCACTGAGTGTATTTTTTTATACTATTTCATTTCATAAAATTCGTACAGAAAAGAATAATAAGAATTTATTAAACATTTTCTCAGATAGCAGGAAGTAACTAGTAACAAATATATAACAATAAAATAACAGGTAAGTTATGAGCGCTATTATTTCAGGTGAAGGATTAGGATTGTTCAACGCAAAGCAATCATTGGGAAATGATTTTTTAGGTGGAAGTTCACGTTTAGGGCAAACGAATGAACAACTGTATATCAATGCTGCCACCGGAAATGTAGTCGTACAAAACTTAGATGAAAAAGTATCAGGAATCGGTAATGGCTTTGGTTTCCTGAGGACATACAATAGTTTTGGTGAATTTGATGGGGACAATAACGATAATTGGCGTCAATTCAGTCAAACACTAAAATTGGAAGGAGCTATAAATTCTTCTGGAAGTTATTTTACAAGAATAAGCCGAGATGGGTTTGAGCAAAAATATACTTATGATGCAGATGCAAGTCAGTATATTAGTAAGCAAGGCTCCGGAGCGCACGATACATTAAAAGTAAACTCGGACCACTCTGTTGAAGTTCAGTTTGATGGAAATGGCATAAAAGAAAATTATAATGCAGAACTGCAGCTTGTATCAACATCAGACAATTTTGGTAACCTTACTAGTTTTCGATACGCAAATGGCAGATTAGATAGAATTCTGACTAAAACGAGTTCTGCTACTGAAATAACAAAACTTAATTATGAACAAGATAGACTATCGAATATCGAAGTTTTGTCGGATACAGCTAATTCAAAAACACAAGTTTATTATGGTTACGATTCAGTTGGGAGACTAAGTTCAGTTAAGGTTGATTTAACCCCAGAAGATCAAGATATATCTGACAATAATGTCTATGAAACAAATTATACGTATCATGGTCAAACAAATCTTCTCCACACCATTTCCCAAACAGACGGTACTTCCGTTACCTTAAGATATGCTGATGGTAAACTTCAAGAAGTTGAGGACGGGGAAGGTAAGTTAACACGGTATGATTATATTTCTGATAATCAAACAAAAGTTACTGTATCTGGCCGTGAAATCAATTATTACTTTGATGATAATGAACGAATAAGTTCAGTAGAAGCAGTCGTTAACGGCCAAGTAATTAAAACTGAGTATAACTATCATTCTGCTGAAGATTATGAAGGCAAACTTGAAAGCATCACTGACGGTTTAGGAAATAAAGTAAACTATGGATATGACTCGAAAGGCAATCAAGTCAGTCAAGTTAATGCTGAAAATCAATCGATTACTAGAACTTTCAATGACTATAATTTGGTTTCATCGGAAACAATTGGTTCGGACACTAGCTATTTTTTATATGACAATACTCTTTTGCGGTTTGCTGTTGCTGCAGATGGTTCAGTTAGTGAGTACAAATATAACTCTCTAGGACAACAAACCAGTCAACATCAATACACTGCCAATAAGTTCAATACATCAAATTCATCATCTACAAGCTTACCAAGACTCAGTCAATTAGAACTCTGGGTTTCTGAAACAGATTTGAGTCATCAAATTTTACAAAATTTTGAATACGATGCGCGAGGTTTACTTGCAAAAACTTACCATTGGGAGTCTGTAAGCATCCAAGGTATTGGTCAAGGCGAAGCTTCAGCTAAGCAATATATCTATGATGTGCATGGGCATCTATTACACGAAATACAACCTAAAGGTACTGCAACTTCAGATATCGCTGATGATTATCAGATGTCATATGCCTATGACGGCCTTGGTCGAATTATAGGTTCTACCGATGCAAAAGGGAATACAACGACAACTGTTTACCTTGATGGTCAACAGCAAATCAGAACTGAACACGTTAACGGACTTTGGCAAACATCTACTTATGATACTCAAGGAATGGTCACAAGTGTTGTTAATGGTAATGAACAAGATGCAGATAAGTTTGGTGCAACACATTATTTCAGAGATGCAGAAGGCCGAATAATTGCAGAACAAGATGAGCTTGGAGCACGTAGCTACAATTTTTATGATAATGCAAATCGTTTAGTTGCTAAAGTAAACCGCTTAGGCGAAGTTTCGTACTTAAGCTATGATTCGGCGAACAGAATAGTAGCGAATACTTCATATGAAACTAGATTTAGGTTAGATACTACTAGTTGGTTGAATAGCGAAAATAAACTTAATTATACTCTGGCTGAGCTAGATAGCAGATTGACAGTTCATCCAAATCACGCTAAAAACAGAGTGGAAAGATATATCTACGATAAATCTGGTCAGGTTGTCTTTACCGTAGATGGTAAACAATTTGTTACTCAAAATATTTATAATAATAAAGGATTGATTACAGCATCTCATATCTATAAATCTCCGTTGCCTAGCTCATTTACTGATGAAAAACGGTTGAACGAGAATGATATCTCAATATTTTTGAATGGATTAGGCGATTCATATTCTATATCAAACGTATATGATAAAAATGGTCGACTTGAATACACGACTGATGGAGAAGGTTACGCAACCCGTTATTACTATGACGGTGCTGGCAATAAAGTTGCTATTCGACGCTATGCTGAAAAAGCCGATATTTCGAGTTTAGACGAATCTGAAAATGATCGAGTTTCTCACTGGTATTACAATAGTAAAGGGCAAGTCATTGCATCAATTGATGCAGATGGAAGCTTATCGGAATACCGCTATGATTTAGATGGAAACCGTATATATCAAGCTGACTATTCAGAAGTAGTTAGTGAACAAAGTATTAATGCTCTTCTCGTACTCCCTAATGACCCTAATAAACGTGAATCACATTGGCTATTTGATGAAAGAGGATTACTGGAAAAGGTTATCAACTCCGATGATACTAGTGAATACTATGTTTATGACAAACAAGGTCAAATAACAGAAATTAGAAAAGGTCTTTCTTCAGATGTTGATGCTCCGACTGATGAGTTAGAAGTTGCTATCGTTAGAACACAGTACGATCTTCTAGGTAGGACAATTTCCACATTGGATGGAAATCAGAATGAAGAGCTTGGTGTTTCAACTAGTGAAACAGCTCTTGAAAATACCTTTGCCTCACAAGCTGATAAAAGTGAGTATGATCTAGTTGGAAATCTAACTAAGTATACAGACAGAGAAGGTAATTCAACGTTCTACTTTTATGACTCAGAAAATAGAGTACGAGCTACTATTGATGCTGAAGGACAAATTAGAGAACGTTCTTATAATCAGTTTGGGCAATTAAATCAAACTAGAAGCCATATTGAGCAATTATCATCTCAGCAAGTTGCACTGCTTGCTGGTGGCTCATGGGCTTCAATTAAAAAGACTATAGAAGAAAAAAGAACAAATAATGACTTTATTGAAAGTCAGGAATTTGATAATAGAGGGTTGCTTGAATTAGCTACTGATTCTGAAGGCTATGAAAGTGAATTTGAATACAACGCCATAGCAAAGATTATAAAGCAATCTACGCAAAACAAGTTGTCTGATACTAGTCAAAAAATCTCGATTGAGAATGAATTCGAATATAATAATCGAGGAAAAATAACCGATACATACAAAGACAGCCAAGGCGATAATGTACATTCATCTATTCGTTATGATGCTTTTGGGCGCATTAATGCGACTGTAGATGAGAATGGTCATGAAATCACTTACAACTACTCTAGAGATAATGGAGAAGTAGATGCAATCGGTCGAGTTGTCACTACTACACATGCAATTGGCGATGATGCCACAAAAACAAGATCTGTTCAGACAAAGTACGATACTTTCAATCGTCTGTTACAGCAGATTGATGCAAATAATAATGTTACCTCATATCAGTATAACGATGATCAACGTTCAGTAACAGTTACTCAATCCAATGGCGTACAACAAGAATCACAAAGAGATGAGCTTGGTCGTTTGGAAAGAACAATCGTTACCGATGCAAATGGTGATGAGCTTCAAGTGACTCGTTTTGAATACGATAGAAACGGCAATCTAAAGGAAACATATCTGAATGAAACTCTTCAAAGTGATGTTACATATGATAAAAACAATAGAATTGATTTAAAAACAGACGCTAATGGTCACTCTATTCGAACTGGTTATGACAAAGTAGGGCGCTTAACTTCTGAAGTTATAGATCCAAATGGTTTAGCTCTAACTACTACATGGAAGCATAACAAGCGTGGTACAGAAATTATTCAGAAACAGCAATTGTCGGCATCTGAATATAGAGAAACAGTAACTACATTTGACAAAAAAGGTCGAGTAAAAGGAGTTCAAAAAAAGGGACTTAATCCAGTCGATGGCTCAGAGCAGTTACTAAAAACAGAATATATTTATGACCGAACAGGGAATAAGCTCAAAGTAACTGAAGGTTCTGGTAGCTCAAGTGAGCTTACTACTAATTATGAATATGATAAATTAGGGCGGTTAATACATACTGCCAAAGGTAATGAATCAACCAACTACATTTATGATGATAACAATCAGCTGATAGAATCCCGTTCATCCTACGGTATTGATAATCAATACAAACAAAGTTTCTATTTTTATAATGAAGCAGGTGAATTAACTGATCAGTTAATGACTGCTGTTATTCAAGACGGCACTGTTAGAGCAAGCTTAAAAACATTTGATTATGATAATAATGGTAACAAAGTTGCCTCTCATAAATATGTTAATTATCTAAATTTACAAGTCATTAATGGCCAGTTACTTTCTAATGATGACGCGTTAAAGACAAAAGTGTCCCAATTTAAGAGTAGCGAAAAAGTTACTCAATACATGGTTTATGATGAGCTCAACCGTAAAGTTATTGATATTGATGAAACTGGCTCAGTTAAAATATGGAAGTATGATGAATTAGGGCGTATTAACGAAGTTCTGTCGAAAGGGCAACGCATTAATATTAGCGAATCTAGTTCTGAAAAATTGCTTTTAAGTACTTTTACGGAAGCTGATTTTAGTTTTTCAGGAACTTCGGTTGATGACGCTAGAATCACCAATGTGTATGACACTCAAAATCGTTTAAAATTTTCTCTAACAGATATTGGCAATAATAAAGCGGTCGTAAAAGAAAATATTTATGATTTAGCAGGAAATTTAACAAGCACTAAAGCATATGCTGCGGAAATTAATTACAACAATTCATACAGTGAAATCGAAGTCAGAAGGCAATTAGATGCCCATCAGCTAGCTAGTCAACAAAATCGTCAAACATGGATGATTTATGATAATGCAGATCGCCTTAGGTTTACGGTAGATGCAACTGGATCATTAACTGAACTTCGCTACGATAGTTCCGGAAAAATTACAGATTCTATTGCGTACTCAGAAAAAATATCTAATGTGTTAGGACTTAAGGATAGCTTTGATACGGGTGAATTAACTTTCGCATCCTTGCAAAGTCATACTCAGGGTAATGTGTTTAATGAACTAGATAGAGTTACTCAAAACGAATACGATAATGCTGGTCGTTTAACTTCAGTTCGTGATGCTAATGGAAACACAGAAAGCTACAAATATTATGCTAGCGGATTAAAAGCCAGTATGATCGATAAGAAAGGAAATGAATGGCTTTATGGTTACGATGGTGCTGGACGTAAGACAATTGAGGTATCACCAAAACTAGAAGGTAATTTGATGAACCTTGGATCTGACGGGGTTTATCGCTATGAAACAGGGCATGCTGTTAAGAAGTATGATTATGATTCTCAAGGTAATGTATTAAGTATCACTGAAGGCTTAAAGCTGGGTAGTATTTTCGCAAGAGATTTATCAACACTAGTCACTTCATTCGAATCACAAGTCTCTCACGGGCAAATTAGAAAAACTCTTTTTGAATTCGATTTAGCTGGACGTCAAATAAAAGTTATCCAGCCACAAGCTGAAAATGCTCCCAATACCTACACAACTACAACATATGATGCTCTTGGTCGTGGATATTTAGGATTAACTTATGAAGAAACTTATGGTGCAGATTTACCTGTTTTAGTAAAAGCAGCTTATAAAGTTTTTGATAATGCTAATAGGATTATATATGACGTTGAGTCGGTAACTTTAGATGTAACAAATCATGGTGCTTATTTAACAGGTTATGAATACGATGCTCTTGGGAATACAAAATCAGTAACCAGATATGCTTCCTTGCAAAAAGAGCTAGGAAATATTGCATTTCAGATTGATTACAGCAAAAACTTTACAGAAAGATCACCATTAAGTGCAATAAATATAAAGAAAAACCTATCTAGTTCGATTGATGATCGTTCAGTTAATATGTATTACGATGCAGCGGGTCGTAAGATCATGAGTCAAGAAACTGAGCGCAGCTTTTATCATATTGATAATCAAGGGAACAAAGTTAATGGAGGAAAAGCATCACCAACAACGATATACGCCTATAACTCTTATGGAGACTTAACTTCTAGCTCTGTTTTGTATAAACAAGAAGACAATAGTGACTTTTATCAAACTACTAAATCACTTTATAATTCCCTTGGTCAAAAAGTCGCCTCAGTTGATCCTGCCGGTTATCTATCTTCGTGGAATTACAATACATTTGGTGAGCTTGTTGAATATACTGAGTACGCAAAATCAATTAACCCTTTGTTATTACGTGAAGGACATCAATTACCAAATATCCTAGCGGATTCTGAGAGTGGGCTTGATAGGCGTTCAACTTATGAGTATGACAACTTAGGTAGAAGAACCAAAGAAACCAAACACAATCAACAAAACTGGACTTGGAATAGTGATCAAATTGTTGCCGATACAACAGTAATACAGTCAACAGGTTATGATGAGCTCGGGCAAGCGATATCTGTAACTACAGATGATGGAACCTCTGAAATGCGCTATGACGCAATGGGGAACTTAATATATAGCGAATCATCTGATTTCAAATCTCTAAAGTCAATTTTACCAACTCAATTGAATGCAAATAATGGACTAGATAAATCAAGTTCTTATGAAATTGCAAATTTGGTTATTTCTTATCAATATGATGTCTTCGGAAATGCTATCCAAACAAGGCAACAAAAAGAGAGTAGTAATAGTAGCAATGAAAAGTCTAGTACAGACTTCATTACTAAATACGAATATAATACCCGGGGTCAAGCTGTTAAAACAACAGATGCTTTAGGCCATTCGGTAATCACAAAATATGACTTCGCTGGTAATGTCATTGAAAGCCATCAATCTATTACTAAAAATATTGATAAGCCGACTATTAAAGCTGTACAAATTATTGAAGAGCAAATTGTTATAGATTTGAGAGATGAAGATTTTGCGCTTGATCCAAGAGATAGAAATGACCCTAGATATAACGAACCTAGATATGAAACAGTAATAATCAAGAGGCAAGTACTTATACCGACTTGGTTAACATTTGATAAAAAAAATGGGACTTTAACGGGGACAGCCCCGAATGAAAGTGGCAGTATCGTACTTAAATTTAAGTTTAAGTACGATGAAAACAATATCGACTTCAGCAAAGACCATACCTTGAGTTATTCAGCTGGACAAAGTATAAACTACTTTGTTCCTAGTTGGCCTTCAGTTTCAGACGATGATCTTAAATACGAAGCTATTACAACTCATCAATATGATTCACAAGGACAAAAAATATCTGAGCGTGTATCTAATCAAGAGAATGGACAAGGTCTAAACACTGAAAGCTATAAAGAGGTTATTTATAATGCTTTTGGTGAAGTAGAAAAGATAAAGTATTTCCGTGATGATACCAATAAAGAAGTTGGAATAGATTATGATGCGGAGATATTCAAATATGATCAATCAGGAAATCTTTTAAAAACGAATCAAACTGATAACGTCACTAAAAAAAATTATCACGATTTAAGTGGTACCGTTATTTCGACATTAAACCCTGCAAATGGTGAGACACGCTATCAAACTGATACTTTAGGTAGGGTGATAAAAGTATATCAGGCTACATATACTCAAGACGAAGTAGAGTATAACAACTCGATCAAACAGAAGTTCGATCGTTGGGGGAATGTGATTGAATATACAGATGCTCGAGGATATCAATATCAGTACCAATATAACCAACTTGATAAAGTTATTTCTGAATTTAAACCGTCTGTAATTGAAGTCGATGATACAGGAGAGGTTTTACCCCTTCCTATGAACCCTCATACAAATTATAAATACGATGAATTTGGTCGTCTTCTAGAAGTGGAAGATCACTATGGTAATACAATAAAGAACAAGTACAATTCGTTAGGAAAACTAACAGAGCAAATTGATGCTTTAAATAACAGCAAGTATTCCGCTTACGATGTTTATGGTCGCCAAATTGCTAAACAAGATGAGTTAAATAGAATAAGTACGACAACTTACGACAAGAAAGGGCAAGTCATTGCAGCAAGTGATATTCGTGAAACAGCAAGTAGCACTTCAGGTTATTACGATCACACACTAAACAACTACGACTACGATGAAGCTGGAAATCGAATTACACATTCACAATCTGATGGTAATTCTTATCAATATCATTTTGATGCAAGGGGTAACCTAATCTACTCTATATCCCCAGCGGGTGTAGAGATGGAATATAAATATGACTCTAATGGTCAAAAAACAGCAGAAACATATTCAGCAGCTTCTGGTAATCCTTCAAGTACTTGGTCGTACAGTAAATTTGGCCATGTAATTGACCATGACGATTTAGGAAATAAAGACTATGACTACGAATATCAATCATTTTTAGGTTTAGATAACAACGGTAACTCGAGTTCATCAGTTTTATCTAATCGTTTGACTCGAATGACTAACGAACATGGTCAAGATGTCTCATACGATTATTATGAAAATGGTTGGCTTAAATCAATAATTGATAATGCAACAGGTGCAGAAAGTGAATATCGTTATAATGCGAATGGTCAAAAAATTTGGGAAAGAGAGCGAGCAGTTAATGCTTTTGGTGAAGTCGTTCACCAAATTACTGAAACCAATTATGACTCTCATGGCCGAATCTCGACAGTAGTTACTAGATACGCAACAACAGATAAAATTTTATCAAAAATAGAATATACTTATGATGCTTTAGGAAACCGCCGAAGCATAAAAGCTTGGAGCGGTTACGATGGGGTTATTGATAACTCTGCACCAGTTCTAAATCCGACAGAGATCCCAACACAAAAAATAGCGAGTAATGAGTACTGGACATTTAATATACATGAATTTTCTGCAGACCTAGATGGTGATAGTGTTGATATTGAGGTTATTAACAAGCCAAATTTCATAACTTATGACTCTAGTAAGGGGATATTTAAATATGTTCCTACAAATACCGATAGAAGTCGTACTTCAGCTTACACATTAAGTTTCAAAGTCAAAGATGACGATGATCATGAAATAATTAAAACTATTAATTTAAAAGTTACATCACCAGTAACGGATTTTTCAGAAGTTGAAACTAACTATAAACCAGTATTGAATCTGCCAGAAAATTGGAGTTTAGATATAAATCATGCTTCCAACTATTCTATCGATTTAAATGATTTTGTATCAGATGCAGATGGAGATGATGTTCGAGTTGTAATCACTTCAGCAAGTGGTCTGCCTGTTAATGGCTCTGTAATTGGTCCGTTTGCAGGAATATCTACAGGAAGTTATACAATATCAGGAACACTTTATGACGGAACTAACATCGTCAATTTTAGCCATGCATTAGAAATAACCAATTCCAACCAAGCTCCTCAAATAAGTTTTCCCGCTACATGGAAAGTGGGTTTAACGAAACCAGCAATTGATTTATCCCAATTTATTTCAGATGTTGATGGCGACCCTGTTACTTTAATTATTAATTCAACAGACGGAATTCCTTATAGTAGTACTGTCCTTGGCCCTTTCGATGATTTAAATCCTGGGCGATACACTATTAGAGGTGAAATTCAGGACAAGTTCTCCGTTGTTGATTTTGTCAAAGTCATCGAAGTTATTAACGAAAGACCACAGATTCCATTAATTTCGCCAAAATACATTCGAGAAGGCGAACAAAACGTCAATATAGATCTTGGGCAGTTTGTAACAGATCCTGAAGGTGATGAGCTTAGGTTTAGTCTATATCATTATGTGCCTTTAGATAACGAATTTGAGTTGACAATAAAGGGTAACCCCCAACCGTTTGAATTACGCAGTGAAACAGGTCTACATTTTGACCCTGTTACAGGTGTGATTACGGGTAATGTTAGAGATGGCGTTAATGTTCAACATGAACAATTAGTATTAGTCGTAGAAGAAGTTGGGTTAGAGCGTAAAACTCAACAATATTTTGATTTTGTTATCAACCCAAAGCCGATTAACTTAAATTTTAATGAGGGACAAAATAGTTCTCTTGTATTTACAGAAGAGTTAATTGGTTTTTCACCTGTAAGAAGCTTTGAAATCGAGTCTATGAAGGACGGCTCTGTTATTCCTGATGTTGTCGATTTTTTGTCAATAAACAATCAAGAAGTAGAGTTTAGCCCTGATTATGAGGATGCAGGTACTTATAAGCTAATTGTAAAGTTATATACAAGAAATGTGTCTGACGGTTTTGATAGACCTACTAGTAAAGGTGATGTAACTCAACCAAGTACTGGTTCGTGGGATTACCCTATTTTACCTCCAATAACTGATGATACATTTTCTGCTAGGGGCCCGTATACAGAGTTAATCATTAATCTGGAAATAGAAGAAGGTGATCGACCACCAATAAAAGAAGTTGTAAATATTCCACCATTTCATGTTTTTGAAGGTGATAATGTTGCTGTCGATTTAGCAAAGTATTTTAGTGACCCAGAAGGAAGCGAGTTAATTTTTACGCCAATGTTTATTGAGCGTGATCATGATGATCCAAGACCACCAGAAGATCCAAGACCACCAGAAGATCCAAGACCACCAGAAGATCCAAGGCCACCTGTTGAATATTCAGAATCGGCATTGAGGGCAACAACCGATGGTGCAGGTTCTCCTCCGGTTGGAACATCAACTATTTTTTTCAACTTACAAGATCTGGGTTTAACTCTTTCTGAGAGTGGTCAGTTGTCAGGTACAGCACTATCAGGTATGAATGGTTCATATACTTTAAATTTTAATGTCTCTGATGGTGTGAACAGACTTAGCAGTGAAGTAACTTTTGAGATTAAGCAAAATAGAGCACCTATAGCGACTACATTACCGAACAAAACTTACTTAGAAGGTCAGTCAGTCAGTTTTAGTGTGGCAAGCAGCTTCAGTGAGCCTGATGGAGAAGGGCTCACGTTTAGCGCTTCAAACTTGCCATCAGGCTTATCAATGAGCAGCAGCGGAGTCATTTCAGGTAATTTAAATTACAGCTCAGCGACCAATAAAACGGTTACCGTTACAGCGGCAGATCCCCATGGTGCAACGGTTTCTAAAACCTTTAACTTCAGAGTCAATAACGTCAACCGCACTCCAGTAGGTTCAACGTTAGCTAATCGAACCGACCCTGAAGGAGAAAATGTAAGTTTCAGTATCGCCAATAAGTTCTCAGATCCAGATGGTGAAAGCATTACCTTTACGGCCTCAAACTTGCCAGCCGGACTGAACATTTCA
>VSKX01061496.1_pt1 | contig 14217 bp, 9 predicted proteins | sample 4799481 | NCBI WGS metagenome assembly VSKX01 (sample SAMN12179537, study PRJNA552185) | sponge metagenome | biome: deep-sea hydrothermal plumes; feature: spots directly above weak diffusing fluid; material: sea water; isolation source: sponge from the Swan site of a hydrothermal vent ...
GATCAATGAAAAAGTAACTTCATTTTTTAATCAAATTATGCAAATGGATACTTTCACGTTACGGCAAGAGGCAGTGACTACGGGAGAATATCCATAATTATCGTTGAAAATGAACTCCGAAACTTGAGTTAACATTTAAGTTTCTTTTTTTAACTTATACGTATTATTCGTGTATAGAAAAATACTCCTTTATCTGCAGCTAGATGACTCATTTAATTAGCTGCATTTTAAGAATAATCATAAAAGGATTTAACTTGAACAATTTTCAATTGAAAACGCTGCTACCTGCTATATTTTTATGCTGCTCTTTTCCTGCTTTTTCCCAAGACGAAAGTCATAACTTAACTGCTTCTTTGGCACTTGGTCTCAGTGAGGGGATCTCAGGTAACGCTAATTTACTTAATGATGATTTGATGATTGGTTATGATGTGGCTTATCAATATCGCTTCAACACAAATTGGGGCATTGAAGTCGGTTTCCGTCAAGCAGAACCTGAACTTTTTACAAGTATAATTAATAATTTGTTTGCTACGGATTTAGTGGTTGATGATGCTTCGAGTGTTAGAGCTGCAGCGGTATATTCTTGGGCGCTTTCGAAACGAAATAAATTATATTTTAAAGCAGGTGTCCAGCAATTTGATGTGAGCTATCGAGAGTCTGATAAATCATCTGATAAAGTGATCAATAACTCAGTTGACTTCATTAATAAAAATGAAAGTGGTACTTCTATTTACGCTGGAATTGGCTGGCGTTATGAGTTCGATTCAGGCCTAGAATTAGGCTTAAGTTATGATTATCAAGATATGGATTTAATCGATATTAAATCGTTTAATCTAGGCATTGGTTATAGTTTCTAACTTTCATTGCTTACATGTATACGGTTCTAAACTAGCGCAACGATATTATGACTGTTTTGGCAGTTGAATACCTACGCTAGTAATGTTGTCGTCGACGATTTCGGCGACAACCCATCGTAATGTTTTCCAGCGAAACTGATCGCCTATAACGGGTCTGTTACCAATTTTTGAATGAAACAAATCTTTCACTTCCCAATCTTGATGTTCAGCATCAAGCTCTATGGCATACAACGGCGCAAGATCGATAAGCTTAATGGTGGGGTCGATAAAGAAGTCGCCCAAGAAGCGGGTCGGATCTTGGCTTTCTTTTGTTTCAGGCGCTTGACTGAACAATTCGCTTAAGGCATCTAAACTTTTTTCTTTTCCCAGCACACACAAAATATCATCGACTTTCAGTGAAACTTTACCTGCGGTGTTCAACATTTTTTGTCTGCGAAATAGCGCGACAACTTTCGTTTCTTTAGGCATCGACAAACTGCGGAGTGGCTCGCCAATACACCACTTATGAGGACCTAGCTTATAAACAAATATTTCCCACTCGCTTTTAGGATAAATTTCAATGCCTGAACGTGAAGTTGGTACAGGCTTTGGCGGTAATTCTACCTTAGCTATTTTGGCTGCATAAGCAAGAGAAGAGCCCTGAACGGTTAAAGAGACAAGAACGACGAAGAAAGCCAAATTGAAGTACAACTGCGCGTTTGGTAGCCCTGCCATCATTGGGAATACGGCCAAAATAATGGGAACAGCCCCCCTAAGCCCAACCCACGAAATAAACCATCGTTGGCGTTTACCAAAAGTTTTAAACGGCAACAAACTGGTCCACACGGCGATTGGACGACTGATGAGAATAATCCCAAAAGCTAGAATAAATCCGGGCACCATTAAATCAATTAAGTCAGAGGGAGTAAGCAAGAGGCCAAGTACAAGAAACATCACAATCTGGCAAATCCAAGTCATGCCATCTAATACGTTTAAAATTGAATGGCGACCCCTCGTTGGCTTGTTACCGATAACTAGCCCTACAAGGTATATTGATAATATCCCGCTACCACCCAAGCGGCTACTTAGCGCGTAAATAACTAATCCGCCGCTCAACGCCAAAATCGCATATAAACCTTCATCGAGTTGAAAACGATTAATGGTTTGCCACAACAACCAGCCTCCACCAAGTCCAAGTGCAAGCCCTATACTGAAGTGAGCAACGAAGTGGCCTAGAAGCATTCCAACAGAATGTTCTGAACTTGCAGATGTCAGCAAGCTAATTAAGGTGACGGTTAGAAACACCGCCATGGGATCATTACTACCTGATTCAATCTCTAGCGTAGCGCCGACTCTTTCATTGATGCTTCTGCCTTTTAACAGTGAAAATACAACAGCAGCATCAGTGGAGCCGACAATTGCGCCTAGCAGTAAGCCTTGAGTCCATGATAATTCAAATAACCAAATCGCCATCAATCCCGTTAGCACGGTAGTGATAGCAACGCCGATTGTGGCTAAAGAAAGTGCAGGCCATAGCGCTACGCGAAAGCTCTTTACACGAGTCCGCATACCGCCATCTAATAAGATGATTGCTAGGGCAAGGTTACTGACTAAATAGGCTAAAGGATAATCATTGAATTGAATTTGACCTATGCCATCGACGCCAGCAAAGATGCCGACCACTAAAAACACCAATAATATTGGAACGCCTAATCGAGATGATAAAGGGCTAAGTAACACACTGACAGCAATAAGTAATGAGCCAATTAAAAAGAAATTATTGATAGTGTCAGTGTTCAATTATGGCTCCTGATTGATGTATGTGATTAATTTATAGGAGAAAACTTAGATAATTTTACAGTGTAAAATGAAAGCATAGCACAGTTTTTATTCACTGTGGTTAAGCTATTATTCATTTAAGTGTTGAGAGGTAATTGTGCATTAAATAAGTAAATATAAAGTTAGATTCGTTATTATTTCAGACAAAATTATCTGGAAATTTGATTAACAAAGATCATGATTTGTTATAAAACTCAAAAATTTCCCAGAGACTTACGTCGTCAATATCGCATTGTGAAAATAGACGTTCAACATAATCTGAAAATTCAGCGTTTTCTTTAATCGATTTCGTTAACGGACTGAATAATTGGTATATGGGTTTTTGAGTGCAAATAACTTTTGGATTTGAACAAATTTTCTCTAAAAAATCATCAAGATTATCAAATGATATAACATCAAGAAAAAAGTAATTAACTTTTGAATCAAAACGTTCTTCTTCACTATCTTGCTTAGCAACTCTTTTTGCATAGTCAGCGTCTTTTATATCCTCATTTATTAACTTTAAAATCAAAGGTGGCAATTTTATCGTGAAACTTTCATCGACAAAATTCATAGAAACAATACCTTCAGCTTTATTGATAATGCTACAAGACAAAAAGTGCTTTGAGTTCCATGATTTTTTACATTCACTATCATCTAGTTTGAAAGCATCAGCTAGATAAAATGGATCAAAGTTGCTTTGGTTTATTGTTACAGAAGATGATTTTTTTTGTTCTAATACCTGAGGTTTAGCCGATATATCAGATGAAGGCTCAATAGGTAATGGGTCTTTTACTTGCATCATTTCAACAAGTACTTCACATTTTAATTGAGCTTTAATACTCTCTTTTTTATCTTCATAAACGGATTTTACACGTTGAGCACAAAGCCTTGCGTAAGTCATCTTCGTTTCTATAGTTGAGTTTGTATGCGAATAAATCACGTCAAATTCATGAAAAGCTATCAATAGTTCAACTTTTTGTTGTTCCCATTGTTTTGTCAATTCATATTCATATGCCGTGTCGTCGCGATATAATATTTTTAGGGTGCTTCCATCGTTGCTTCGTTCAATTTTTAATATGTGGTTAACTGGTTTTTTGAAGAAGTTCCTAATTTCAAAAAAGCGAATAATTTTGTTTTCCAAATCACTAGATTCTGGAGATAAAGGTATTGCACTAAGTTGGCTTTCCAGCGCCTTTAAATCGTCTACTTTACCCAATTTAGTATTTAATAGTTTATCCTTAGGCCCTGCATCAAATTTTCCTGTTTTATTACAAAGAAATTTATGAAATCTTCTTCCAGAGAACTCAGCACCTCCTGGTAAAGTAAGAGCAGAATGAGTAGGATAAGTAGAAACAGAACAAGAAGCCATTGAAATACAGTTATAGGGAATGATGTATCTATTTTATCAGTAAAAATAAAAAAACGACGCCAATGAACAGTAATTAATACGTAGTTTAACAGCTGTTTTAACTGTTTATATAATTTTTAATTATATTTATATGTTTACAGAAAAGTAAATGGCAGTAGTTAACATTATAGAAGAAATTACTTTTAAATTAGACAGTTCCATGATAATTATTGTGTTGTGAATATCCGTAACGCTAGGATTATTACCGTATATAGTTCTATTAAATATTACTTTTTTGTTGTTATAAAGTCGTGGTCCACCAAGTTCAATATTTAATCTAAGTGCAAGTAAACTCATATTTAAATCATCAGTTTTAGCAGTGGATAGCGGGTTTAGTTTATTTAATAATAATTTCAAACTTTGAACTCTAAGAGGTTCTAATAACAACAAGTTCCATATTACTTTTGGTATAAATAATATGACTTCGTTAACTTGATGAAGAAGAAAGTTAAATTTGTGAAAATGTGGATTCGAATTCGGCCATGCTAAATCTAATTGCTTAAGCATTTTTAATAGTACCGCAAGGTAAGTCCCACCTAATAGATATCCGAAAACGATGACTAAGTTATTAGCACTTCCCAGCTCAGCCATTTTCTCTATACAGGTTTTATTAATACCAATGGTTGATAGCTTGGCAGTATCTCTTTGACACCAAGGCGCGAGTAATGCTTTGGCTTGAGCATTTTGTTGTTGATTGAGTTGCTGCGCAATTTGGATTGATGTCTTGGTAAATCCGTTATCCAGCATGCAAAGAAATAGAATGAGTGTCTCAAAAAACCATGGATAAATCGAAAGTTCGATCAAACAAACGACAACGGCCCATAACGGAAAAATCAAACTTATCGCTGCTAATGCTCCGGCTATTATTCGTTGATTGGTCGATCGAGTAGGGTGGTTTACTTTAGATGCGAACGAAACTGCCAGTTGTTCAAAAAGATATAAAGGTTGGTTACGTCTTGGAATAGTAACAAATTGAGCGAGCAACATAGCCAGTAACAATACACCGATATTCTGATAAAAATCTAAGTCCTGATGGATAATTCTCGAAAGTGTATCAAGCATCGTTACTGATCATTCCTTTTTAGGTTTACAAAAGCTCTACTAAGGCTAGTACAACAAGGGCTGAATGAGCACCAGCTTTGACAATGTATTCGTCAAAATCAACGGCTGAGTCGCTGTTGGCGTTGTCAGATAAAGAACGGATCACAACAAAAGGAACGTTAAATTGATTACAGACTTGGGCTATCGCTGCGCCTTCCATTTCACAGGCGGCCATAGTGGGGAAGTTGGCAAGCATTGCTTTGGTAGTAATAGGGTCACAAACAAAAGTATCACCAGAACAAATTAGGCCTTCAATGGCTTTTACTTGTCCTACTTTTTCAATTGCACCGTGCGCCGCTTTAACGAGTGATTCATCGGGTGTATATGCAGCAGGATTTTGTGGCAATTGACCTATTTCGTATCCAAAAGCGGTTAAATCAACATCGTGATAACGAACTTCTTTTGAAATCACAATATCACCAATGTTCAATTCATCACAAAAGCCACCTGCTGATCCCGTATTGATTATCTTGTCAGGTGTAAACTCATTAATCAGCAAGGTAGTCGCTATGCTGGCTGCTACTTTGCCAATACCTGAGCGAGTCACGATAAGATCATGCGCTGCGTATTGACCACAAATAAACTCAATACCTGCAATTGTTTTTGTTTGTGGATTTTTTAACGCTTGGATCAAATCAACAACTTCAGGCTCCATTGCGCCGATAATACCAATCTTCATGTATACGCCTTTAACAGGTTGCATCCCCTATTTAAAATACTACTTTTTGTAATTAAAAGAGGGAATGAAAAAATAAGGACGGTAATTTATCATTTTTTATCAGATAAGTAATCCAAAATACCTAAAGCCGCATCGCGACCTTCTGCTATGGCTGTTACCACTAAATCAGCGCCTCTTACCATGTCACCGCCAGCAAATACTTTTGGGTTATCAGTTTGAAATGGATATTGAGCGTGGTTAACGAGTACTTTGCCACTTTCATCAGTATTCACTTTTTCTTCAGTAAACCACGAGCTAGGACTTGGCCTAAAGCCAAAAGCAACGATAACCGCATCAGCACAGTAAACGTGTTCTTGTTTACTTTGTTTGTCTTTAGATAATTGGTCTGTCGCAACACACTTAACACCTGCAACTTGTCCGTTTTTAGCTTCTAATGAAACTGCTTGACGGTGAAAAATAAACTCAACGCCTTCTTCGACAGCATTGTTTACTTCATTGGCTGAACCGGGCATGGAGGTTTTATCACGTCGATAGATCAGGGTGACTTTTTTAGCACCTTGTCGGATAGCCGTTCGTACACAATCCATTGAAGTATCACCGCCACCGAGAACAATTACGGTTTTGTCTTTAACATCGATATAGGGGAATTCAGCTTGAGGTGATTCCATTAGCTTTTGGGTATTGGCAATTAAGTAAGGGAGTGCTTGATAAACACCATCTACCGTTTCATTGGGGATCTCTGCTGTAATCGCTTTGTAAGCGCCCATGCCTAAAAATACCGCATCATGATCGTTGGCTAAGGTTGAAAACTTAATGTCATTACCGATTGTAGTATTAAGCTGAAAACGAATTCCCATACCTTCTAACAGTTTTCTTCGGGTTTTCATCACTTGTTTTTCAAGCTTAAATGCAGGAATACCATAAGTGAGCAATCCACCAATTTCAGGATATTTATCATAAACGGTAGCTTTAATGCCATTTCTAACGAGTACATCAGCGCATGCGAGTCCGGCAGGGCCTGCACCAATAATGGCCACATTTTCATTGCGACTCACTACGTTTGATAAGTCAGGCTTCCAACCTTGAGCGATAGCGGTGTCGGTAATGTATTTTTCAATGTTACCAATCGTAACCGCACCAAAGTCTTCGTTTATGGTGCATGAACCCTCACATAATCTATCTTGTGGGCACACTCGACCGCACACTTCTGGCAAGCTATTAGTTTGATGAACAAGATCAGCGGCTTCCATTAAGCGATCTTCTTTGATCAACTTTAACCAGTTGGGAATGTAGTTATGAAGTGGGCATTTCCACTCACAATAAGGGTTGCCACAATCTAAACATCGGTCAGCTTGTGATTGAATATTGTCGTTTTTATCTGGCTGATAGATTTCTATAAATTGCTGTTGGCGTTGTTCAATTGAATGTTTACGCGGCAGCGCTCTTTTGAGTTCGATAAACTGAAAGTCATTGCTCATTACTTATCCCTGCCTTAACACAAGTTCAGGTGCTACATTTTTTGATTTCGAATCGACTGATTGTGAGTTAAAAGTGCTCAGTAGTTCATCGACATGGCTATTTTTGGGTTTTACGAGCAAAAAGTAATGTTTGTAATGTTCAAATTCCAGCAATAGCTTTTTGGCATGCTCACTGTTCGTTTCGTGAACATGTTTAGCAATGAGCTGCTTTAAATTTTCTTGGTGATCATGATGATCGAGCTTGAGGACATCAACCAGTTCAGTATTAACGCGTTGGCTGAATTGATTGAGTTGATCAAAGACATAAGCCATTCCTCCAGTCATACCTGCACCGAAGTTCACGCCAGCGCTACCGAGAATAACCACTGTTCCGCCAGTCATATATTCGCAGCCGTTGTTGCCAATGCCTTCAATGACAGCCGTCGCCCCTGAATTACGCACAGCAAAGCGTTCACCAGCTCGACCAGCGGCAAACAGTTGTCCACCAGTTGCACCATAAAGACAGGTATTGCCCATAATAGAAGCTTGATCAGAATGAAATAAGCTGTTTGCTGGTGGCGAAATAACAATGCGACCGCCAGACATGCCCTTGCCAACATAATCGTTACTGTCACCGACCAAATATAAGCTCATTCCTTTTGTGTTCCAGACACCAAAACTTTGACCTGCAGTGCCTGTGAAACAAAGCTTAACTTGAGTTTGTTTTTGAGTCGGTTGAGTTTGAGTTGCAATGTAACCCGCGAGACTTGCACCAACAGCGCGGTCAGTATTCGTTACTTCAAAATGGCCAATGTAACTGGAACTGTTATCGACAGCACGTTTGCATGCGCTTAATAGAGTTTGGTTTAATTCGCCTTTATCTTGGCATGGATTTGGTTGACTCCATATGATGGGTTTATCAACAGGAGATTTTGCTACAGCGGTAATTGCGGATAAATCGAGGCTGCGATGTTTGGCTGTACTGCCATTATTACTGAGGAGTAAATCGCTGCGGCCAACGAGTTGCTCTAATGTGTTCATGCCGAGTTGAGCTAATTGTTCACGGAGATCGCGAGCAAGAAATTCAAAATAAGTGATAACGCGTTGTGCATCACCATGAAAGTGTTTTTCTCTCAATCGTTTGTCTTGAGTTGCTATGCCTGTTGCACAGTTATTTAAATGACAAATTCGCAGATATTTACAGCCTAGTGCCAGCATTGGAACGGTGCCAAACCCAAAACTTTCCGCGCCTAGCATGGTTGCTTTAATGACATCAGCCGCAGTTTTCAAGCCTCCATCCACTTGCAGGCGTACTTTGTGTCGAACACCGTTTGCAACAAGGGTTTGATGAACCTCTGCTAAGCCCAGTTCCCAAGGAGATCCCGCATACTTAACCGAGCTTAACGGGCTTGCACCAGTCCCACCATCGTAACCACTGACGGTTATCATGTCGGCATACGCTTTCACTACACCTGTAGCAATTGTACCAATACCGGGCGCTGAAACTAATTTTACCGAGATGAGTGCCTTAGGATTCACTTGTTTTAAATCGAAAATGAGCTGAGCTAAATCTTCGATCGAATAAATATCGTGATGAGGAGGAGGGGAGATTAATGTCACTCCCGGTTTTGCAAATCTTAACTTTGCTATTTCAACACTGACTTTTTCGCCGGGTAATTGTCCACCTTCACCGGGTTTAGCGCCTTGCGCTATTTTTATTTGAATGATTTCAGCACTCATTAAATATTGTGCGGTAACGCCAAATCGACCAGAGGCTATTTGCTTTATAGCAGAATTGTTTTTACTGTTAAAACGGCGTGGATCTTCACCGCCTTCACCAGAGTTTGAATGTCCACCAAGGTGGTTCATTGCGACGGCGAGTGCAGTATGCGCTTCAGGACTGAGTGCACCAATGCTCATTGCCGCAGTATCAAATCGTGGATAAAGATTTTCAGCGGGCTCTACTTTTTTAATGTCTACAGGAGCAGTGTCATCAACAATATTGAGCAAATCACGCAGCGTTGCAATAGGGCGTTTGTCGACAAGCTCACTGAATTTTTGATAAGCAGAATAATCGTTTTGGAATAAGGCTTGGTGCAGCGTGGTCACGACATCAGGATTAAAACTGTGATACTCACTGTTGGCGACATATTTTAGTTGTCCACCTTGTGGTAAGCCATGATGTTGACGGTAAGCTAGTTTGTGAAGCGTTGCTAATTCGGCTGCAATGTCATCAAATCCAATACCTTGAATGCGGCTACATACACCATTGAAACACATATCGACAACGTCTTGGCTTAAACCGATGACCTCAAATAAACGGCTGCAACGATAAGACGCTATCGTACTTATTCCCATCTTGGATAAAATTTTACGCAGACCTTTTTCAATGCCAGTTCTGAAATTGGTTGCTAATGACACTGTATCGGTATGCTCTTGTTGTGCAGCCATCGCTGCGACCGATTCATAAGCTAAATATGGATAAATGGCCGTTGCGCCAAATCCAAGTAAAACGGCAAAATGGTGCGGATCTCGGCAGGTTGCTGTTTCTACAATAATATTGCTGTCACAACGTAAGTGGTTATCGACTAACGTTTTGTGGATTGAGCCCACCGCCATTGCAGCAGGGATCAATTGCTTCTCTCTACTGATATTACGATCGGACAACACGAGTAGCGTTGTACCATTTTTTGCTAATTGTTTTGCTTTAGCTGTGATTCTGAGCAGCGCTTGTTTAAGTCCTTCTTCAGCATCGTAACTTAGATTAATCGTGTCGTGTTTGTAGTATTTTTGATCGAGCGACATGAGCTGACTGAAGTCGCTATACACTAATATCGGTGAGTCAAACATGACTCGATAAGCGTGACCTGTTGTTTCGTTAAATAGGTTTTGCTCACGTCCAGCGCATGTCGTGAGTGACATGACGTGTTTTTCACGGAGCGGATCGATGGGTGGGTTCGTGACTTGAGCAAACTTTTGTCTGAAATAGTCATAAAGTGATCGAGGCTGAGATGATAACACCGCGATAGGCGCATCATCTCCCATTGAGCCCGTTGCTTCTTGGGCATTTACTGCCAATGGCCAAACGATCTGTTCGAGCTCTTCTTTGGTATAGCCAAATAGCTTTTGGTAAATCGATAATTGTGACGGAGAAAGATCACTGCCTCCTTGTTGATCAAAAGGAATTTTATCAGCAGGGATTAATAGTGTGCTGTGTTTAGTCATCCATGCTTTGTATGGGTGGCGCGTTTTAAGATCGTTATCTATTTCGAATGACTGAAATAATCGGCCAGTTTGGGTATCCAATACCAATAATTCACCGGGACCGATGCAACCTTTTTCAACAATAGCATCATCGGCATAATCCCAGATGCCAACTTCAGAAGATACGGTGAGTATTCGGTCATTGGTAATAATATAACGTGAAGGTCGTAAGCCATTACGATCGACTGCACAAGCTGCATATCGGCCATTGGTCATGACCACTCCAGCAGGCCCATCCCACGGTTCCATGTGCATAGAATTGAAATCGTAAAATGCTTTTAAATCATCGTCCATTTCAGGGTTATTTTGCCAAGCTGATGGGATCAGTAATCTCATCGCTCGATAAAGATCCATACCGCCAGACAGTAGCATTTCAAGCATGTTATCTAAAGAAGATGAGTCTGAACCTATTTCATTTACAAAAGGCGCTGCTTGTTGAAGATCGGGCAGCAGTGGAGAATGAAACTTATAAGCTCTGGCTTTAGCCCATTGTCGATTGCCTTCAATGGTATTGATTTCGCCATTGTGAGCTAAGTATCGAAACGGTTGAGCTAATGGCCACTTAGGCGATGTGTTGGTAGAAAATCGCTGGTGGAATAAACACACTGCACTTTTAAACTCGGGATTAATAAGGTCTGGATAATATCGCCCCAGATCTTCAGGCATCATCAAGCCTTTATAAACAATCACCTGACCTGACAAACTGGCGATATAAAAATCAGCATCATCAGTAATACTTTGTTCAATGCGTCTTCTTGCCATGTACAGTCGGCGTTCAAGATCTTTTTCTCGCCAACCAATGGGAGAGTTTATTAATACATGCACAATTTTAGGTTCACTCGCTGCCGCGATTCTCCCTAATACACTTTTGTCTGTAGGTACTGAGCGCCAGCCAGCAATACTCAGAGTCTCTTTGGATAACTCTTGTTCAATTTGTTCTTTGGCTTGTTGGGCGAGGGTTGGATTTTGGCTGAGGAATATCACACCAACAGCGAACTTTCGGCTTAAATGCCAATCTTGCTGCTGAGCGACGTCACTGAAAAAGGCCTTAGGCATTTTCATTAACATGCCACAACCATCACCTGTTTTTCCATCAGCAGCGATTCCACCACGATGTTTTAGGCGATCTAAACTATGAATTGCAGTCTGTATGATTGAGTGCGCCGCGTCACCGTCCATTTGAGCGATTAATCCAAAACCACAGTTTTCTCGTTCAAAACTTGGGTGATACAAGGTCATACTCTACATCCTTAAGCGCTAAATTTTATAGTTATTCACTTTCGATAACTAAAATATCTTTTTAGTGTTGAAAGATCAATCAATAGGTAGTGCTATTTTTTATCTTTTTATAAACTTATTTATAACTATTTTGTGATTTTTATTTCACAAAAGTCGGTTTTATAAAAATTACTCTAATTAAATAGAATGATGATGTTCAAATCTGAATATTAATTACTTATTTGTAATGTGAATGGTTATTCAAAATTATTTGTGGTGACTTCCTGTTCAGATCAGGTAAGTATAGGAGAGATTTAAAAAAAATAGCCAAGCAAGAGCTTGGCTATCATTGAATAAAGATCAGAAATGCGCTGGGCTGTTATCGAAAATTATGCAGACTTTGATTCTAAAAATTGTTTAAGTTGCTGGAGGTCTATAGCCGCTTGATCAACAATGACTTGTAGCCAAGTACTGTGTTCGTCTTCCCAAGAGGCTTCTTCGCCGTGTTGAAGTTTTTGTGCAACTTGTTGAATTCGTTTTAAACCTACAGATCCTGCAGCACCTTTAAACTTATGTGCTTCAGCGCAAAGAGTGTCTTTATCGTTGGCTTCTTCAGCATTCACTAAATTTCCTACATACTCAGGCATTAATTGTTCGAACAAAACGACACTTTTTAACAGAGTTGCGGCACCAATGGCGTTACAATATTGCTCTAGGGTGTTGAGATCTAGGATGATGTCTAAATCAGTATTCGCCATTTCTTTACCTCTGAAAATTATACTAACTAAAAAGTAGAATTTGACATCATACCGAGTCAAAAGTGATTAGCAAAGCTAAAGTCTCATTTCGCAACATAGTTGCGTAAATGTATACTCAAGTTATTAACATTATGGAACAAAACTACCTATGAAAAGTTTACCGAGCTTAAAAAACTTGTTTTATTTGGTTAATTTATATCGAGAGCGAAACTTTAATCGTGCAGCTAAAGCCTGCTTTGTAAGTCAATCTACCTTGTCGACGGGTATTCAAAATCTTGAAGAGCAATTAGGACAACAATTGATTGAGCGTGATCATAAGTCATTTATGTTCACAGCGACTGGAGAGCAAGTTGTTGTAAGGGCTCAACAGTTATTAACTGATGTGACCGACTTAATGGAGTTCACCCAACAGCAGAGTGAACCGATGACTGGAGAGATCCGAGTCGGTTGTATTCCAACCATTGCTCCTTTTTTGCTTGGACGTTTACTTAAGTACTGCCAACATAAATACCCAAAACTCGAGTTACATGTAAAAGAAGATACGACAGAGCAGCTTTTACTCGCACTGGAAAGTGGCAAACTTGACGTATTGATACTCGCGTTACCTGTTGAAACAGGAACCTTTCACACCATGAAAGTAGGTGTTGATCCTTTTAAAATGATCATGCACAGCAACTTTTGTAGCGATCTATCTACTCCTATCGATTATAAAGAGTTACCAGATAACAGCATCTTCTTGCTCCAAAATGAACATTGCATCACAGGGCACGCTATTAGCGCTTGCCAAATGCAAGATACCGCCAAAGTTCACCCATTCAGTGCAACCAGTTTGCACACATTGGTGCAAATGGTGAACAGTAAATTAGGTGCTACTTTTTTACCTCAAATGGCAATCGATGCCGGCATTCTAAATGGTACTGACTTATTAGTTTTAGAGCCTCCGGGTGAAGCACCGTATCGTGATATCGGTATTGCTTGGCGACAAACATCAAGTCGCATTCGAAGTTTCAGAATGTTAGGTGATGATATTAATAGTCTACTGACAGAAGCAGAGTCATAATGATTTAATTAAACTTCTGCGAAGTTTATAAGGTCGTGGGCTTTCCGCCCACACCGGACAAAGAGGGGGTTCACCAGCAAATCCCCTCTTAGAACTCCCCGTGCCGCCCTACGAAATTGAACGCTCCTCAGGTTTTATGGATAAATGACTAACGTTTCCGAAGGCACTTCCCTGTGCCTACGAAAACTAGCCCGACATACATGTCGGTCTTACGCCATTTAATCCAACAACCTTCGGCAATTTCAAAAGGGAATTGGTGTCGGTTTCAGGATTGGATTTAAAATTCATGAGCTTTATATTCGAAGTAAAAGATCATGGAATAAAAAATAATGTATACGGGTGGCATCATCTCCCCCTTTGAAGTTGCCGACGTAAATAGTGGTAATGGCTAAGCGAAGCTAGCTTTCGTTGGAGCGCAGTTTGCGACTTGAAAGCGTTAGCCATTAGCGCCAATGAGCGGAGGGGCATTCAACTTCGTTGGGGGCACGAGGGTTTCCAAAGGGAGGTTTGCTGAAGACCCTCCCTTTGGGCTGTGTGATACGCCGTATCACGACCTTTCAGTTTCGGAGAAACTGAGTAAAGCGACTTCAGACAATGAGAATTCTAAATAAGATA
>VSKX01097073.1_pt1 | contig 14204 bp, 8 predicted proteins | sample 4799481 | NCBI WGS metagenome assembly VSKX01 (sample SAMN12179537, study PRJNA552185) | sponge metagenome | biome: deep-sea hydrothermal plumes; feature: spots directly above weak diffusing fluid; material: sea water; isolation source: sponge from the Swan site of a hydrothermal vent ...
AGGGCTGGGGGTTGGGTTAGGGCTAAGTACAGTGTATCGTATCCTCATGTGTTATTTTTATTTTTGTGTATGACTATAAGCTGAGACACACCTGAACACCCGGAGGCTCTTTGATCTCTCTAGAGCCATTTCCCGTGTAGGCTCCAGTGGGTGTGGCCTCTCACGCATGAAGGAAGGACGACGTAGGAAGCTGTGAGTACGAGCTGGAGGTGCTATACGTACACCAGACACTCTGTTATGTGTGTGGGGGGGGGGGATACAATCACCGTATATGTTCGCATATAACAATGAAATAAAAATGGTAGTATATCCCACTGTATACTGTAATGGTAATATACCCCACTGTTACAAATGGTAGTATATCCCACTGTAATGGCAGTATACTCACCTAAAGAAAGCGTTGTATTCGATGCAATTCTTCCAGAGTTGTTTGCAGCCGTCGTAACTGTCCATGTGAAAGCCAATAGCACTGGGTCGCCTGCTGCCCTTCTCAGGCCTCAGCTCAATATAGAACCTCTTCCTTTTGTACGTGATCTTCTGAACATGGAGCCTGGAAGAAAAAAAACTCAATCAGCCACAGCGAGATGTTACGAGTTTTTGCGTGGCACATTCGAATACTAGGATGGGACAGTCGATGTAGCAAGTCGAATATTGTGCGTCTCCAGGCGAGAGGAACGTGCCACAGTCACTATACTTAAAACACAAAAAACTTGGCATAACTAAGGTCAAATTGATTTGAGGTTGAGCCCAGGAAGTAGATAAAAGTGGTTAAAAATACAGCTAACTTTTGACTGGTTGGTAATCACTTCACTTTCAGGTAATAGTTAGAAGGTAATAGTTAGAAGAGCTGTTGTAATATATAATTATTTGTTCAAGTGCCCGGTTTTCCTTACCTTTGTATGCCGCTTCAGAACATAATTATGCCTGCACCTTTGCTGATACCAGTCAAAATTAAGCTATTTCTGTCTATCCGTCCTACAATGAAAATTCACTATTATGTTCCCTATGTAAATATAATTATACTTCTTGTCTACTTCTTGAGACCAACTCAATGCGAACAGACTTCTGAAGTCAAACCAACTGTACGAGACATAATAGTTGCAGTAACAATAATGATGCAAGAGAACGGGAAGTTCCAAGAAAGTCTGTATTATAAGTGTGTTACAATTCATAGTGAATATGTTGATGTTTAGCAACAACAAGAACCATACAAAGTTCTTCCAGCCACACTTGAATCCCTACATATGATAGATACCAGCAAGCTCAATGACAACTTACTCAGCGCTTCCAAGAAAATGGAGTGCTTACCAAGAAATAATGCAACCCTAACAAGCAAATGATATTAATTTTGCATTGCATTCCATTTCATTAATTTCCCTCAGAGGTACACTCAAACATTCCAGGCAATTGGGTAATCAATTACATCATAGTATAATTCAAATTTGTACATTTATAGAACCTGTGGTTCAATCTCTGCATACACACGTGATGGCAACTGTCGTGTGCGATTTTCTGAAAACCCTGAAAAACTCTATCAGACGGTATTGTTCAGCTAAACATTTTCAAAAAGGCTCAATTTTGAATATTTTCCCCACATATATTCCATAGGTTTTCTTCAAAATTGAGCACACCATCTGAAATGTCTATGTGTTTAATACATGTTTTAGTTTTGAAATCAGACACTTGAAGTTATATATCTTTAAAAATGCAACTGGTTCACAACACAACGCGTGTTGCGTCTGTAGTGTAAACCTGGCTCTACATAACACATAACAAGCTATTCCTCTAATCATACCTAGTATTGCTGTAAGCCATACACTTATTAGGCTACACATTAGACAAACCTCACTAAAGGCTGGGGCTTACGTAGCGTCGAAGTATCAGGAAACGCTCCATTTTAGAGCCAAGTTCTATTCCGGGGTTGCGTCAGCGTTTTGGTGTTAGCGTCATAATTATTATAAATACAATTTCAGCCACTGTTACAGTATGACCATACACACCAGAGCAAAATCAAAATGAGAGAGAGAGAGAGAAGTGCTCACCATGAAAAGGTTGTGATGAAGGCCCTGCTCTTGAAGACAGAGAGTCCACTGCTAGTGATGCCTAGACCCAGCTCAACACCATGATGGTCTTTAGCAGGAAACAACTCAACACCATAGAAATCCAAACTGCATTAATTACAGGACTCATTAAAATAGTAAAGGAGCTATTTTTTGTTGAGCACACTGTGAACTAACAACACATACCAGGAAAATATATAATTAGTGCCATATATAAGTCAATTGTAAATGGGTACATGGGTATAACTATTGGTTCAAGGTTTGACAAATTAAAAATGAAGTGAGTCGATCTATTTTAATGGACAGTTCTTCAATCTCCACCCTAGTATGTTTCCACCTTCTTAGCTTTCAATTTTTGTCCTATGCATATGCCGCTTAGGCCCAAGAGCAGTGCATAGGTCTAAATATTCTGGCTTACTTTTTGGCATAGGATAGGAACATGAACTCTGCCTCTGCTGCGCTGGTCTTGCCACTGAGTGACTGGTGAAGTTGTGCTATCCTGTCGTCCAATTCGTGCGTCTGTTTAGGAATGATGTGGAAGTCGGCAACATAACTGGGGGCATGTTTGGTAGGGTCGTAGTCACCGAGTTCCGCTGCGTATGTGGGAGGAACAGGAATGCACGATTAAAAGGTAGATAATTGTTGGGCAATAAAATGGTTACATACTCCAACATTATACCGCATAGCGAGAATGTCAAGCATTGAACACATATTTTTTGGCCTCAATCACACTCTCCATAACGAAATTCAACTCAATGAAAATTCTCTACTATACAATATATACGTCCGTACAGGTAGCACTATACAGACGCTCTTGGCACGTGAGACAAGCAAGTTATTACACAAACAAGAGCCTCAGTTTGCAATTAGCAAACCACAAAAAAAACAGGATGTGTCTAATTACCTGGAAAACACACACATACTGTCCAGCTCATATGTTCACACTAACAACACACACGCCAACACAGATCAAAACATAAGGACTACAAAGTACACATTATTCATATCAAAGCTCAGTAATTGACCACACAGACATGCATGTGTTGGCATGTATAGGCCGGTAATGGTCACATACATGCATGCATGCATACGCACATAAACAATAGGTTTTTTTATGGATGAGTAATGAGCTGATAAAAGTCATGATAGACAAAATTAGCGGCTACATATGGTCTACAATTCTGTCAATAAACAAGACTTCAGGATACTAGTCAGACTTCAAGTCCAGTCTAAGCTGAGTACACAAAACATGCAATGTGACTACGAAAGACAGTGGGGGAGCTATTCTAGATGATTTAGAAGCTACACATCTTATAATCGGTGCTACTGTCAGCACTACAGTAAAACTGATAAGCTGTTGACCCCTAATAGTAAAACTACCGTATTTGCTTGAATAGGCCACATGCGGGCTATTTTTTTTAGAGCAGTAAGTTCAGAACGAAATATTCGTTACTACGCGGCTTATTCGAGGGCACGAGTTAATCAGGGTGCGCGACTTATTCAAGCAAATACGGTATCACTTTAATTAAATCATACCCTATACGGAACATGACGCTTGAGCTTATAATTATTGTGTCAAGTAGGGTAAAAAACATTGGAGTAGAACATAGATCTATGTTTGGACACACCGATGTAAGCTCCAGCATCATTATTATTACTAGAGTTCCCAGTACGCAATTTTATGACCAAATAATGGCTAATGATAACTTTTCATTACAAAATAAAGTGCATGCGATATGACTAAATATGGTACTATACTAGCCCTTACTAGCAAGCCCCATATTACACACACACACACACACACATCTCCCAAACACACAGACTACCTGGTAGTGGTGAATAACAATGCAAACAAAGCCAGAGACATTTCAACAACACGAAAGAGGATCAAACACTACTATGTCAACAAAGCAGCGTGTAGAGGGAAGCTGTTGATTGAATGAAGTCTTAGCATTTGACAAACACACAGATAACATTATTCCCAATAGAGCAATGTACTTTATTTTCATCTAAAAATATTATGTAGACAGTTTTCACAAGCACAGTGAATGCTCATACTTTCAAATTGAAAGTAAACTCGGGTGTTTGTCATTGCAGCTAGTGTTGGTACGGTGGTTGGGTTACCTTGCATGATGTAGGAGCCCAGCAGACTGGCACTATCAAACGAACAGGGTAGTCTGAGTGAGAGGGAGAGAGATAATTGAAAAGTGATGGCTTACAGCTGGTCTGTGGCCTACTTGGTCACAGAGTAGGAGATCGAAAGATTGTACCAAACACCCCAAAGCATACACAACACAGTGAGCAGCAGTTTTCAGATGAGTTCTTGCACCAAATTGTCAAAACCAGACTGAACTGTATGAATCACGTGTAGAAGCATGTACCAGTACTGTAGAGGGCCACGTGTACAGTAGAGGGCCAAGTCAGGCATATGTACAGTAGAGGGCCAGGCATGTGTACAATAGAGGGCCAGACACGTGTACAGTAGAGGGCCAGGCATGTGTACAATAGAGGGCCAGACACGTGTACAGTAGAGGGCCAGCATGTGTACAATAGAGGGCCAGACACGTGTACAGTAGAGGGCCAGCATGTGTACAATAGAGGGCCAGACACGTGTACAGTAGAGGGCCAGGTATGTGTACAATAGAGGGCCAGACACGTGTACAGTAGAGGGCCAGGCATGTGTACAGTACTTAGAGGGCCAAGTCAGGCATGTGTACAGTACTTAGAGGGCCAAGTCAGGCACGTATACAGTAGAGGGCCACGTCAGGCATGCGTACAATACGACTTTTGCCGTTACTGTCTTCATGTAATATTCAACTTCTGGTTTGAAACTTTGGTGCAAGAATCCTGAAAACCACTACACTTGGAATAACATACCACGTTATATTATAATAGTGGATAGGTGATATGACACACACACATGCACGCACATGCACAACAATACCTCGTAGAGTAGAGGTCCTTCTTGACCTGCAAGTAGAATTGGTATCGGGTGACCTCTTCGTGAAGATTGGCAAGATCAGATAAGTAGAACTTCACCCGAAACTCCACAGACATTGTGTGAGCACCTGTACACAGTAGGGGAGGTAGTGAGACACATTAACGTACACTTACACCATGCAGTAGTCACTACAAAGTGTTTGCAATTAAGAGCATGTTCTTTTGATTTATATTGTGCTTATGGGAAATGTTGCCAGGTACTCAACGTGTACACATATTTAGTGTAGTGTCACTTAATTATACATCTATTTTTAGTGGTCACGTTACACACTAGCAAATGGCAAATGTTGTACATAGAGATGAAAAGTACAAGAATTATAGCTGAAAACAAACCCCTTTTTATCTACACGAAAAAAGAAAAAACTCATCGCTTAGTACACACACATAATTACAGGAACAGGATCAACAACTACAATGAACCATCGAGGCAACAAACGGCACTACAAACAAAGATGACAGCCGTTTCCATCCACAAATACGTGTGTGTACACTTACACTCAACCACCACCAAACCCGAAGGGAAGGTACATCAGAAGCTGTGACCAGGCATCAACAAATGACCAGACAGCAAACACACGCAGCACAACATAACAACCACTGTAGACCCCCACTCATTGCCTGGCAAACACTTCATACAAAGAACTTTCCAATGGGCTATTATTGACCAACACAGATACTGTAACAAGAGTTTCTGCGTATGTAAGCTATATGTAATCAATCCTGGCTTCCATGTGAGGGAAATTAGTTGATCAGGGAATAGGAGTAGAGGATAGTGAAATGCATATCTTACAGCCTATAGTAGCACTTTCCTCTTTACTGTATAGAACACAGGGTAACATGATATACATGTAGTTTGAGTAGATTCAGTACAAGTACGGCTCTTACACTAAAAACCACACCAATAAAACTGAAACACAATATATCTGCTCTAACCCAGTGTGGTGAAAAGTAAATTTTTTATTATAATCCCATTATCAAAGAAACTAAGTGTGGGACTTGTGGTTTTAATACTAGTGGTTTAAGAGCACACTGTCGCTAAGCAAGGGGCAGGCTTGTGAGCTTTCGATTAGTGGTTGGAGATGACATTTTGTCATCAAGCGAATAATCGCTTGCAGTACACTAGCCTCGAGATCATCCTTCTAGGCCTGGTATAAGTTGCATGCGCTAACCATTACCCAGATTCTGGGTAACAAGGAAAACTACGTATACTGTCAGTAAATTTGATACATAACAACTCTGAGTTTTGTACAGTATTCGGCAACTACAATTGTCCGTTCATGAGCAAGATGTGTCTAGTTCAAGTGTTGATCCTAGTCAATTAAGTCTAACTTTTCTGCTGTAAATGCACGCACTTGTAATTTTGCACCGTTTATTTTTGTATAATTTATCATTATAACGAATTCAATTTACTGTGTATTTAAGGACAAAGTATGCAAGAACGATGCGCATGCGAGTGCAACTAGTGGCAGGCCTGCCTGCCTGCGTAGGAGGCTAGCAGTACACATGTACTTATGGAATACTGTGATTAGATAAGACACAGGAGGGTTAGGACTCGTCCCACATTATAATATTACAACACAGGGTGACACTGGTTGCTTTGCTTGCTTTTCTACCATGTAAATGTTAACACACAGGAGCACACCGGAGCAGTGTACATGCACGCCAACACATAGGAGCAGTGTACATGCACGCCAACACATAGGAGCAGTGTACATGCACGCCAACACATAGGAGCAGTGTACATGCATGCCAACACACAGGAGCAGTGCATATGCATGCCAACACACAGGAGCAGTGCATATGCATGCCAACACACAGGAGCAGTGCACATGCATGCCAACACACAGGAGCAGTGCATATGCATGCCAACACACAGGAGCAGTGCATATGCATGCCAACACATAGGAGCAGTGTACATGCACAACACACAGGAGCAGTGTATATGCATGCCAACACACAGGAGCAGTGCACATGCATGCCAACACACAGGAGCAGTGTACATGCATGCCAACACATAGGAGCAGTGTACATGCACCAACACACAGGAGCAGTGTATATGCATGCCAACACACAGGAGCAGTGCACATGCATGCCAACACACAGGAGCAGTGCACACACGTTCACAGACAGGAAGCCTTTCAAAACAGCCACTAACGATAATGAGGTACAATACACTGAATACAGCAAATATACCAGGACTGGCCTTTGATATGCAAACATCTTGTTAACACTTCACATTCTTCACCTAGAACAGCTTCTGCTAAACTATACTACAAAGGATGTATGACACATCATACCAACCAGTGCACAAATCAAAACATTCTAACGCTCTTGGCCTTCTTTTTGGATTTTTATGAGACCGTTCGAATGTCTTGATTGGTATGCTATGCCGTAACACCCTCTACCTATACAAGCGTGAAGTGCAGTACAGAGCACAACAAAAGAAGCCTACATAGCATTGATTGACAACACGGTCATTTTACAAGGGACAAAGTTGAGCCATGATACAATGTGCCCAAAACACACAATTACATGTGTGCTTTGTCTACAGACTATACCACACCCTTCAAAGTACACCTTGAGTTCAAAAATATCACCCATGGAAACGATAATATTCGAGAGCTTGCACAATGGGCAAAAGGTGGTATCGTGATTTTAAACAGTACAAATTTACATAAAGGTATATTCGCACATGTACTGTTTATGGATTACAAGTTCACGTTTTGTGTTTTGTAAAAAGGATCAAAAGCCCTGTACCACCAAGAGCTGCCACCAATGCCCCCCTCCCCGAGGGGAGGGGGGCATTGTACACTATCATAGTTCTATCCCGAGGGGGGAGGACCATTTGCACACTACCAGGGTTCTATCCCGAGCTTTCCCCTATAATTTTTATGAGTGTACAGTACTTGTATACCCCCACCCCCCACCCCTCTAAACTAGATAGAACCCCAACTACACTAATATAACCAAGGGCAACCAAACACCAGCGTAAACATGCAAACCCACACATGTGCCAACCAAAGTTGTGCAACAGAGATGCTTGAAAAGACAGTGGTTTTGCGACCATAGTGATATACATCATGCATGAGCAATGACAACTGTTAGTATATCAACACCTTACTTTCCCCTGCTCACCTTTGAATTGCTTCTTGAGGAGCTTTGCCGAGTCTACCCATTTCTGCATAATAGTAAATATTTGCATAATACAATGACCCAGGAAAGCCGGCTGTTGTTTATTACGTATAAGGAGCCAGTAAACACATTCTTATGTAGTAAGCGAACACATAGAGACGGACGGTGAACACTTTGAAACACAATCAGGCTAGGATAGTGTTTGCATTAAGAGGAACTTCATTGGCATGCAATGAATGTGAATAGAGCTTCACATTTAACCACAACAAGTATTCTATACCAACACAGCATCGGAAGAGTTCCATTGTAGACAAACAAATATGTATTCTTGCTTTAATTAAGCCTTTGTTTTGGAAATTATTATATAAACTAGAAAATGAATTTTTTTCTACACTTTTGCTTTCTATATCAAGGGTGCTTAGACTAAGTATTACCAAGGTGAGTGCTTTACTGAAGGGTGCCTACTATTCAAAGGGTGCAATATATTTGACGTTTCATAGCTTTGCTGAAACAGGTAGATATTCTTTACTTCGTTTGCTTAGTAATACAACCAGTATAGGATGGATGGTTCAACATAGTGTAAGCTAATAATTGTCAAGAGTCGTTGAGTAGTAGCCTAGCAACATGTACATATAGGTGGGTGAAAAATTGGCCAGACTAAAGCACTGTATATTATTGTACACACGGCAGAATGAAAACCCTGAGAGGGACGCATAATTATGACAGCTAGTAAACGGTATCCCAACAACCACATCAAATAAAAGGCATGTAAATTAATACAACAAAAACCGAGAAAGAGTCAATTCCAGAGAAATTTAGTCACTGCTTCACATGGTGTATATTTCACAGTGTTGTTTATGTGATTTCATCTATTGCACACTCCACAACACCCACTCACTTGAAAACGAATATATAGCTCAGTTCAGCTCCTAATAATGAGGAAGCTATCAGATGCCCTTATGTGGGGGAAAATCATCATCACAAAGGTAATTAGCTTTGTACAGACACTGTTGGAGGTGGTGGAAGTAACCACTTCTTTAAACAATTAACCACATCTAAAATAACTGCCCCACTAGTGACTACTATAGCAGTGACTACCAGAATTTGCCATTGCATGTGCACGCCCAAAAGTTTACCAGAAGTAAATTTCATGAGCCTTCCCAAAATCGGTGAACTCGAAATACAAAGTATGTGTTATAATTATGGCAATGCTGAAAAACATCTACCTCAAATGTTCTTAGCAAACCACTGCATAGATGCTGTTTGCTTATAATATTGTATGCTTATAATTATGCAGAAACATTACGAATATGAAAGTTAAATGCTAAATAACAACCATAAAGAAAATTTTGAAGGGGATTTAATTTCTGAATAACCATAAAAGAAAACATTAATTTTGGTGAAAGCTGAATGAGTTTGGAAACCCGTTGCATTAATTTTTGAAAACATCATAACTCATTTAGGCTTAATTAAGCTTCTCCATAAAGTAAAGCATACTACGTCTACCCGACCTAAAACATTTCTAATCACCATTGTCCCCTACTAGACAGGCATACACACGCATTTCCTTACCAGGACATCAGAGTCTTTGTAGGCCACACCAAAGTAGTCGCGCTCCATTAGATCAAGGTGTTTGAATACCTCGTCCAGAAGAACATCTCCATGACTTTGTTTCTGTGGGAGATAAACATACAGTCAGTGAACAGGGTGTTACTACAAGAGAAGCCTCCCATCAGGAACCACAAAACCCAATAAGCTAAACTATTTCAGTTCTACAACATGGCAAGGCGACATAGTTACAGAGACCACGTGATGCCCAGCACTTGAACAGTGGTTACAGTACAAAACTCAAGCATAATAAAGACAATAAAGAACATTATATTTACTGTAGACATGGGAGAGAACATCTGAATGATCACACACATCAGCTGACTAAAACGGTACATGTAAAGGTGCTGGGCTAGCTGTCACAATGGGTACAGTCCCATACAATTGTAGGGCTAATGTCACTCATCAAAAGGACCATCAAAGGCCAGAGTACAATATCCACTCAAGACAGACCAATGTAACCAAGTTACCAGTAGTAGTGCATTGGAGCAATTATACACTGGCACTTGGCAATAGCTTTGCCTGATCAGCCTAAAATGGATTCCTAATTATTGTTTCAAGTGGTTGTCTTTCAGCCCATTGACTCCCTTTGAGTGAAATCAACTAACTGTGACGCATGCATAGGGTTAGCAGGGGCAGATCCAGGAATATAGAAACTACCCTATGTGCACACTGCACACACGGTTTTTGACCACACCTAGCTAGCTGCAAGCTCATCCACGATATGTACGTACATAGCTAGCTGGATCTAGTTAGCTCGATCTAGCTAGCTAGCTAGCTAGCTAAGCAACTGCCAAGCGATCAAATTTATATTTCAATACTAAATAGAGAAGGGTGGTTCGTACGAGACCAACAAACTACCTCTGGGTCTGCCAGTAACATTTCTACAAAGCTACGTAGAGAAACTCCACTCTTGTGCTGGTGTGTGATGAGCCACCTAACTGCTCTACTTAACACTTTTGCCCACAAAAGTAGACATAACAATACAGCAACCTAAATATGCAACTCAAATTAGCACATTCAAAGATGAGCAAACAAACAGTTTCTGAACATGCACCAACAATGTCCAGAACAAGAAAAGTAGTACCAGGCACATGCAGGACATCCTTTTAGCCTGAGGCTACTTCCTAATCTAATGAAAGCCTGCTCAATTGTGCAGTTCTCAGAGTGAGACGACACAGAAATGACAGCACAAACAATTAACCATTCACAATGCTGCTACGCAATGCAATAACATGCACATCCACATTCGATCCCAAACCCATCTCTATTGAAGAAGTAAGAACTGCCACCGTACTATTAAGTAATAAGAGAGGTCTAACGAAGAGCACTAAATATAGATTGTGCTTTGACAAGGAGGTCTGTTTGTAGAGTATGAAAACACTACGATTTGATAAGTACAAGTCAGCCATAGCTACTGCTCTGACTGTACGCGCACGTGTATGAGACTACGTGTTCTCAGGTGCTACATGACATGCATGGACTTGCAATATTTATTAGTAGCTTCTGTAGCTAGCTATAAGCAGTTTTTGATTTTTAGGATATAGTCAACCTTTATATACAAAGTGTGCAATCAGGTACGTCTAGACAATGACTCTATCGTCAAGTTAACTTACATCTACATCACAGGTAAACTCTGTGTCATCCAGTAGCTTGACATGACATCGAATCATTCCTTTGGGCCGTTCAGCATTGTCAGGCTCAGCTCTTCTGGATACTTGGTGGGCATTCTGCCTGTTCAGGCTACTGTTCCTCTTCAGAAAAGGCATAATAGAACTAAAACTAACTAGCTAAGGTTACTCAGTTCGATCAGTACGTCTTCTGTGATTGCGTGTGTATCGTTTCAGTAACTTTTTTTCTACTAATGTCCGGCTGTGGTTTTGCTTGTATAGTCGAGAAGCCATTCAAGAAATCGAAGCCTTTGATATTGAAGGAAGTTGTGTCAACATTGTCAACAAGCATAATAAATAATTGCTATGGCAGCATAATTAAAAGTGAAGAAATTTATTGTTAGAATGTTCACACAATTCTATAACCTGTTTCACACGCTGTTCTATTCATGCGTAACTAGCACTACTGACGCTACAAAAGCTCTTGTGAACGATACAAACAAAAGAAAATGTATAATTTTTAGCAAATCAGTATTCTACATACCACACTTACAATACCCAACAGCTCTATAAAACTGATCTACAAGGCGTTTAGCTATGCCAGAAATTATTGTCCATGCCCTGCTAAAATCTGCATCCTTGTTTAAGCCGTATCGACACATTTGCATGCCAGATGGGAGTAGTACAGGAAGCAATGAGACTGGCCCACTCGATCCATTCACTTGCCGAACCAACTCTGAGTTCATACGATTGAAATTGATACCGTGTATAGTAGAAGCTTCTTCAACAGTCACACCGAATTCTATAACACCAGTTACACGAAAGTCGACATACTCGCAACCACTAACATCCGATTTAATGAGCTCGAAACGGAGGTCAGACGAAACAAGTGCAATTGCAGACTCAATACAACTGGGAGGGTTAGGTGATGGAGCAGCTACTTGGCAGGATTCGAGTTGCGTCTGAATAGCAAGAGTATCGATACTACGACCGATTATCACCAATTGAACAGAAAAAGTTCCACTAAGACTCTCCCTCACACTAGTAGACGGAGAAATCTCGTATCGCTGACGACCGCTCATGTGGAAACTATACAAGCAAGAGCGATTTTCATCAAACCAAAGGGTCCCTTTCATTCGAGTCACACCATGGGGAAACTCAGACGCTAGGAAAGCTTGAAACAGACCAAGAATGAAAGGCTTTGAACTTTCGAAAACCAAGGAGCTGAATTCATCTTCTACAATGTGGTTTCTGATGTCCTTGCCCTTGGTAGTTTCTTTGAGACGTTTTTGTCGCACTTGGTTCTTTATGCCACCAATGCCAATTGAGTAAGCAGCACTGGTTACTTCATGGGAAACAACTGTCTCCACTTTAGCTACCTCATCAACTTCCATGATGTAGTTCAGGGGAACAACACATTTTACACAAGCATGAATCCGAGCCCCAGGAACCTGCTTTCGTATAAACCCCACAGCAACGTCCAATTGTGAAGAGGAAATACAATCTCTTTTGTTAAGCAAGACAATATCAGCACACTGAAGCTGACTATCAGCAGTTGCAGATTGCAAAATAGACGGCTCATTTGCCTCGATTCTCGAAACAAGGGCATCAGTGTCTACAACAGTTACAACACAGTCGAGTCGAATTCGATACATTTTGCCGTAATCCTGTTCAAGGGTAGCAATCGTAGCAAGTGGGTCGGTAACACCGCTTGTTTCAATTAACAGATAGTCAATCTTTCCAATGTCTGCATCTTGAAGAAGACTCCAGACAGCAGTTTGAAACTCTGAGGATATAGAGCAGCATAAGCAGCCATTGGTTAGCTCGACGACAGAATCGTGTTCCTTGTTACCACGTACTATTTGTCCGTCGACATTAAGTGAAGCAAAATCATTCACAGCAGCAGCTACTTTCAGATTGTGCTTGTTAGAAAGTACGTAATTGAGGAGAGTTGTCTTGCCAGCACCTAGGAAGCCTGTCACCAGTGTTACGGGGAGGTGCCTGATCTTAGGGGCCCAAGCAGCGGCCTCTCTGTGAGTGTACAGGTTGCAGATATTATCCATTGCGAGATCTGTAGATTCAAAGTGAGAAAAGTGAAAGTACTGGCAACATTGATTCAAGGGAAACAAATACAGTGTAGAAAGGCACATATAAAGACCAACATTTGTGACAAAAGAGACATGTAACTTGGAAATTAATGAGTAATCTTACTGGATAACAAAACAAAAAATAGCTTTGTGTACGTGTAGCAGGCTAAACATAGAATCTAGGATCATACAGATTTCGGTAGCTACCTGTACTGTATCTATCGATATTAATTTTGTTTGTCTCTAGGAGTTAGAGGTGTCAAGTTAATACCACAGGAATAAACATATAATTATGTCAAAATTTCAAGCACACCTAGTACCTTGTTTTCTCTAGCTGGACAGAAACGAAACAGTCCACCAGATCAGATGCAGACCTAGCGCGCTCATGTAGCTAGCTAGCTAAGAGCAAGGCTAAGAGTAAAAGTAAATTTGGTAATGGTCGTCTCTGATCTGGCCCATGTAAAACCAGTGCCAGCTCAGCAATTTTTTTACCACGGAAGTGCTACAGGATGTAATTATGACATTACTGACACAAATTAAATTCCTCATAGCCTGAACCGAAAAGGTCTATTTTTACCTCAAGACGGTACTCATAGCAGCCGTCAAGATCAAAAAATCGTGGTGCAGTTAGTCTCGCGAGCAGACGTATGGTGGGTGGTGGGGGTTAGGGGGGTCTGCTCGCGAGACACGAACTCCCCCCCCCCCCC
>VSKX01005915.1_pt1 | contig 14198 bp, 19 predicted proteins | sample 4799481 | NCBI WGS metagenome assembly VSKX01 (sample SAMN12179537, study PRJNA552185) | sponge metagenome | biome: deep-sea hydrothermal plumes; feature: spots directly above weak diffusing fluid; material: sea water; isolation source: sponge from the Swan site of a hydrothermal vent ...
AGGTTTTACTAAGGTGAACGAATTCCCCAGATTCTGGGGAATTGGAGGCGCATGCGCACTATCACCCATGCAATGGATACCAGGCCCTGTTTTCGACCTAGCGTTAAAATAGAGAAAACACGGCCTGGGATCGAGGCTACCATCATTGCAGAATGCCCCCCTCCCCCTTTAAAGGCAGAGATTATTGAGGGTGTGGGAGCTCGATATTCTCGTTTATACATAATGTGCAGTTATAGGTATAAATTCTGATTTTGCACAAAACAAAATACAAGTAATAAGCAGCACGCGCGGTGCACGTATGCACAACAGTACTGTGTTCATGTGACTAGAGGTCCCAATGCAGACCTCCTGAGTCTCTCTGATGGATGTGTGGCAGTGGGTGGAGGAGGAGGACCTTTCCTGTGGAGATCCTCAATATATCCCTTGAGTATTCTCTTTCTATCATCAACAATACACTCGAGCACCAAGTAGCGCTTGTCATTCTGTGTGTGGGGGGAGGGGAGGTGTTTTTAGTGTGTGTGGTGTGTACGTTGCGTATGTGGTGTGTTGTGTGTGTGTGTGTACTGTTACCTTAAGTACATCCACTATGTCAGTATAGTGTCTGTCGGATTCCTCAATGACATCTTTGGACTTGTGATTTATCAGCTTTGTCTCTTTGAGGAGAGACTTGAAGTCGTTCTTCGCACTTATCATTGAGTCATGTAGGAACTTGTCATACTCATGCTCCCTATCCTAAAAACAAAAGCACAATGAAACGCACACAACAGACCGATACTGATCGACCATAATTATACAGTGTATACGGTTAGATTAAGCTAGTGAGTATGTGTGTGTGGAGGAGTGGGGGGGGAGGGAGGGGGGGGAGGGCTGGTGAGTAAGTGTATTGGATGTCTCACATCGTCTGAGTCTCCAAAGCTCTTATAACGTGGATCCTCTTTGATTAGTTTCCGTGCCTTCCTCCAAGACATAGTGAGAGATATCTACACAGGCCAACAAATTAAAGGCTTTGCAGAATACTATACATATTTGTTTCGTATTGTATCGTAAGCTATCGTAGGAAACGCTCGACTAGACTCAGGTTCTAATCCAGCATTTCAGCTTACGATACGTTAGCTTACGATACGGTAGCTTACGATACGGTAGCTTAATTACGATACGTCGAGAAACAAAGTTGCACCTGTGATGTTTCCTCCAGTAGTTTCCTGAACCACAGTCTCTTCTTCTCTGCAAGGTGGCTCACATGCTCACGAAATATACCTTCTTTCTCGTCGATGTCAAGGCCATCGAACATTTTCCACCGGCTGTCGTTGCGTAGCAATCGTTTAGTATCGTACCAGGAGGCGTTGGCATTGCGAATCATGTCGGCTAAAAAGGATTTGTAGTCTTCAATGGCCTCTGCCTTCCTGAGATGGTCTCTCTCCCGTCCCCACTCTTTCTCCTGGGCTGAACGACTCATTTGCACTGCCCTCTCCCGCTCTCTGAGACTGTGTGTGTGTGTGTGGGTGTGTGTGTGGGGGGGGGGGGATGGCAGTGCAATGACCACCATGTACATGTACTATCGGAAAAGATGTAGTCAAAAACTACTACGGTATCTTTGAGAGGCTATAACTAATGTTCTGTTGGTCGGATTGTAATAATTTATGGACCATCTGAAAGCCTAGAAAGAGCTTAAGAAGATGATATGTTCAGCTTAAAAAATTTAAAATGGTCCGATTATGATGATTTCCCCCACCCATGGTTTTTTGCCCAAAATCGGCCCAAAATCATCATTGATTTTATTGCACAATCTGAACAAACTCAGTTTGAGCTTCAAGAAAAACATAAAATCTTTGAAAATGGACCACCCTAACTGAAGTTATGGGTACTAGAAACTGAAGATGTACAATGCTCACTCACCTGGCCTGGATCCTGTCCTTTCTCTCCTGGTTAGGGTTGCTTTGACTGGACAGACCAGCCACAAACTCTTTGAACCACTCTTCTCTCTGAGTTGAGCCCTCCACTGCCTTGTAACGAGTGTCCTTATCAAACAGAGTCTTCATCTTCCTCCATTGAGAGCGCTCTGTGATGGCCTCACTCTCTCCAAGCATTGCAAGAAACTCAGATTTTATCTACATAATATTGGATACAGGAGGTGGCATGGCCAACCAAGCACACAACAATATACTGTACATATTATCAGCAGTGCCTTCATGTACTCCTGATATTATAGGCATTCATTTTCGGCAGTCAATTGTTTTTGCTGTAAAAGTATTTTCAATGATACATTTTTTTCATGACCCACGTGCAAAATAAAAAATTTAGACGGCTAAAATTCACGGCTGCCTCAAGACGAAAGTTTTGACTGCTGAAAATTAATGGCTATACAGTACTGAGTAGGTACAGTACAGTACTTGTGGGAGACCTGAAGTTACACCATTCGATTCTCTCACTTTTTCTGCTTTAGATTTAGTGCTCTGTTTCTGGCCACTGTCTTTCTGTTTGCTGCGCTTCTTCAGTTCTGTGAGGTAATCCGAAAACAGTTGCTCCCTTTCCTTCATCTTCTCAATAGACTTGAACCTCTCATCTCTACTGTACTTGGAGGCAAACTCACTAAAACTGGCCCTGCACAGAAAGTATACGATTAAGAGATACGGTATAAAACAAAAAACAAGTTTGTTTATTGCCTACAATATAATATGAAAGTAAAGAGAGAACCAACTGCTAGTAGTAGTCATAATTATTTTTGAGCTTACCTGAGCTCTAACTCACTTTGGATTGAGTTTGGCTGCCTCTAAAAGTGCTTTGTACTGTTCCCGTTTCTCCTTGAGTTTTGACTTCCTCTCTTTTCTCTCTACTTCGGCTCGAGAGCAGATAAACGATTCAAAACAAGCTTTACGCTCTCGAACAGTTAGTAGGAGGTAGCGAGGGTCAAACACAAACTTAGGCAACTCTTTTTCCCAAGTAGAGAATGCCGACACCTGCAAGACACATGGGAACATCGTGTCATGATAATATTTTACTGTTTCAAGAGTCAAATAGAAGCAAAAAGTGACAAATGAGGTAGGGAGAGGCAGTACTGTAGTGTGCACTTAAATAATACGTACGTACATGCACTCTACAAGTTAGTGAATGTATTGGCATAATAATTGCTGTACGTGCCATGTTCATACAGGAATGGGTTGCACAATAGTCAATAGGCCACGACCTCTGTACGTACGTGCTCCTCTTACGCTAATTATATGCAATGGACAACTTTCTACATGATTGGTTTACTGCCTAAATCACTTCCTTGCTTACTTCTCTTTCAAGAAGCATATCTTTGAAGTCTTTCTGTCTTTCCTCGAGTGACCTACCAGACTTGGCTATGGCTAGTTTCTGCTCCTCTTCACGACTGAGCCCAATTTCGTTGGCAACTGGAGCAGGTAACAGTAACACATCGTCCTCCTCTTCAGAATCATCATCTTGTTGAGAGTTTAAGCGTAGTTTCTTGGCCTCTGAAGAGGGCGTCAGCTCACCAGCACGCTCTGAGGAAGAGAAATAATGACACGTGCATAGTATAACTATAGCCCACGAACATTAGTTTTTAATATGCTAGTACTGTAAATTATACTTGAATGAGAGCATGATTAATGCAGATGCCTCGGTGCAACACACAGTATAATACCGGGCATAAGTTAACCAAGAAAATCAGTGCTCCACAATGCAAAAGCAGAGGACGGACGTGTACAGAACCTCTGCATTTACGTACATACATGTAGATGACATGTAGATGGACAGGAAGAGTGGCCAACTAAGGCTAGCATCAAAACACTGACGCTACGCTGGAATAGAACATTGTTCTAATCGAGCGAGCGTTTTCTGACGCTAGACGCTACGTTGGGTCCAGTGTCATATTATAAACCAGCCTTAAGTCTAAATTCAGAAGTTTATGCATGTGGAGTACTATAATTATGATGATGTATGTACATACTCCTGATCCATGGTGGGTCCTCTAGTATCTTGGTAATGTGGGGATTTCCCTCCAAATCATTAGGCAGTGACCACACGGAGGTACGTGACGTCACATTGAAGAAGAATGATTTCTCGTTGGTTGTCCATACCACAGACCAAGGACTGCCTGGAATCGGGACGTTTGACATGGGACGGGGACCTTTGAGCTCCTCCTTCTGTTCAACTTCTGGAGCAGATACCTAAAGTAAAAAGATATGATAAATTAGTCACTCAGCAAACGTAGACTGGGGTCTGACAACAAAAAACCTTAGAATTTAACTTAAATATATGGCTTACATTAGTAAGATAGTCAGACCAATAGGTCTCATTTAGGATGGGCTGCAGGCGGTTAGTGTACGGTGCAAATTGCGGTCTACAATCAATACTGCAACAATTACATGGTGCACTCGATGTACTCTGTAGCTTAACTAATACCTGTGGTTTATCCATAACAGGGGTGTTAGTAGTGGGTGGCATCATCTGCACTTCTGGAGGTCTCAACAGTGGTGGCCGCCCAATAATTCTAGGATGAGGTGGTCCTCCCATCGCAAAAGGTGGTCCTCCCATCGCAGGAGGTGGTCCTCCCATCGCAAAAGGCGGTCCTCCCATCGCAAAAGGCGGTCCTCCCATCGCAGAAGGTGGTCCTCCCATTGCAGGAGGTGGTCTTCCCATTGCAGGAGGCGGTCTACCCATTTCAGGAGGTGGTCCTCCCATTGCAGGAGGTGGTCTTCCCATTGCAGGAGGCGGTCTACCCATTTCAGGAGGTGGTCCTCCCATTTCAGGAGGTGGTCTTCCTGTCGCAGGAAGCGGTCCTCCCATCGCAGAAGGTGGTCCTCCCATTGCAGGAGGTGGTCTTCCCATTGCAGGAGGCGGTCTACCCATTTCAGGAAGTGGTCCTCCCATTTCAGGAGGTGGTCTTCCTGTCGCAGGAAGCGGTCCTCCCATCGCAGGAGGCGGCCCTCCCATCGCAGGAGGCGGTTCTCCCATTGCAGGAGGCGGTCCTCCCATCGCAGGAGGTGGTCCTCCCATCGCAGGTGGTCCTCCCATCGCAGGAGGCGGTCCTCTCATCGAAGTTGGTCCTCCCATCGAAGTTGGTCCTCCCATCGAAGGTGGTCCTCCCATCGCAGGAGGCGGTCCTCCCATCGAAGGTGGTCCTCCCATCGAAGGTGGTCCTCCCATCACAGGAGGAGGAATCATAAATGGTGGTGGAGGGTGGCCAAACGTAGGCAGAAAGCCTGGGGCCATGTTTTGGGGGACAGTGGAGTTTTCTCTAGCTGGACTTTCCTGAATACAAGAAAAATGTGTGTAATTTAAATACTGCAGATAGATAAGTACGAGGATAATTACACTTTGTGCTTGCGTGTTTTGGACATGTTCTTCACTGTTCTCTTCCTCAGTCATGGCTACACCGTCCATTCCCTCGTCTTCCTCCTCTTGGTCTGACTCGTTAGTCTGATTGGGGCCACCCTCAGAGGAAGGACCTGTCACACACACCAATATACTTTAGTACACACATACTGCACTACTAAAGTCTGTTCACCTGGTCCTCAGTTTTTGCACTGTACCTTTGTCATACTTCGATATGTCAAGTATCATTCTGTTTCTAATTAAACGCTGCTTCTAAGTATCGCTTCAAAAGATTAGCCAGTCAAAAGATCATTATATGTGTGTATTCTACTTCCGGGACAAGGTGAACGCGAATAGACTTTAGCACATACATGTACATGTTACAATGTACACTGTAACAGTTCATATATTTAAAGGTCTTGTGATACAGACAAAAATCTCACTTTTACACAAAGTTTAGCATACCTTTATTTCATGCATAAGGGTTATTGTGCACCTTTTTCGTTGGCTGGTGGGCCTGTGGTAGCAATCCCAGGTGGTAGAGGCATGATGAGCTCAAAGTCAGGTGGCTTCTCCCACACAGACTGTTTGGTGATCTTGTTAAAGAAGTACGCCTTTCCCTCTGGCGTATGATACTCCGCCCATACCTTGGTGGGCACTAATTGGGGTGGTCCACCGAACCCCGGACTAGAGAGTTGTGGTGGAGGTTGTAATGGGAACCCACCAGGTGACGGAAGGTTTGGAACTGGACCTGGAAAATGGCAGTACAATCACTTGGTTTACATCAAAGGAGGTGCGACACGCGTACTAAATCAAGACATTGCAATGCTCTTTGCTTTCTTTGTTACCTCATTCTTTAAGGAAAGGCAAAGAGCATTGGAATATCCTGATTAGTACACTGATTGGTACACGTGCACTACCTCCTCTGCGTACATGCATGCATAATAGACGATAGCATTCGAAGCCATTACATACATGTATGTTGAATTATTGATGCACTGTTGAAGTTAAAATGAGGTTAAAATGAATGGGAGCTGACTAGCTACAGCACGGTATGGTACGTATGTTACCAGCAGGGCCTGGTGGAGATATGATCTGCACATCTGCTGGTCTGTCCCAGGTGGTCTGTTTCGTCTTAGGATTGGAGTAGTAGCTCTTTCCCTCTGCTGTCTGATGCTCAAGCCACACCTCCTTCTGTCCACCAGGAGTCACCACCTCCTAAGTAAACAAACAAGAAACAGGAGACAAAATGATCACAGCTAAAGGAATAACGAAGAAATTGCGTATTATTCGTTACATTAGAGGGTCTAGAGGGAGGTGGCATCATGCCCATGAGAGGTGGGTGTGGTGGCATGGTAGGAGGTGGCATGGTAGGAGGTGGACCAAGTGGTGACCTTCCGTGTGGAGGGAAGGGAAGTGGGGCTCTGGAGGAGGTCAACAGAGGAGGTCGAGGCGGAAACCCAGGACCTGCAATAAACACAGATAATAAAACGTGAGAGCTGAGAAGAGACAGTACAGAGCTATAAGCCATACATACAACGTGCATAATTATAATAATTATTACCAAAAATAATTGCAAAATTAGTTAGTATGGCTAAAAAGACATTAAGGAAGAATCAGTAAACGGGCTGGGCTGTCTTGCTTGCTACATCAATTTGGAACAGATTTTGAACGAAAAAAAAACACACACACAAAAACAGCGTAAACACACTGACGGGTACATAGCGTTCCTACCAGTTTGGTAGCATCATGTGTGACTAGTACAACCAAGCAACAGTGAGAGGAGTGGACAGGCACCTGCTAGTGGGGCTGGGGGGTGGCCGCCAGGACGAGGGATAGGAGGACCTGTGGGGGGAGGACGGGGAAACATACCCGGAGGCCCTCCAGGGGGCAAAGATGACCTGCAAGAACGATATTCTCTTATACGTATGTAGCACATACGATATTTTCTGGCATGGTTTTCTGGGCATGGTGTGGTCTATTTAGAATACATCAAGAACACATGGCATGCCCATAGTAAGCTAGCCTTCTCTACGCACGCACATAAACTGTTGCTCAGGCGGTCGGCTCAACAGAGGTGGACCAGCAGAGGAGGTAGCAGACGACTGAGGAGGAAAGTTCTGAGAATCCATTTTCTTATTAGAGTTAGACTACGTCATAGCTTCATGTAATTGGGGAATTCCCCATAAAAGCTGAGAAACGTGGTCTTGAACAATAACGTTTACGACCTCACAGCGTTGGAAATCGAACAATGGAGAATACTAAGCATTCCTGGGACTTTGTAGATCCTCCCTCGAGTGATTGCTATTGTCCAATGTGTGACAACATATTACAAGAGCCTATGCTGACCAACTGCTGTGGTAGTCATTTCTGTAGACTATGTATTGAGCCTGTGTTTCAAGACAATAAGCCATGTCCGAACAAAGAGTGCCTTGAGACCGACTATCTGTGCATCATAGATAAACCAAAGTGGAAAAAAATCTTGGAGCTGGATGTAATTTGCCCGTTGAGATGCCGGGGCTGTAATTGGAAAGGGGAGGTCGGAACGCAAGACAAACACTTGGACGTCAAGAAGGGCGACTGTGAATATATCGATGTTGAGTGCACCAATGGATGTGGCGAGGAGATGGAGAGATACGAGTTGTCTGAGCACCTGGATAGATTCTGTCACCGACGCCCGTACACATGTGAGCATTGTGGTATTGAGAATGTGTTTGAGGTCATCACGAAGCACCACATACCCGAGTGCCCAGCTCACCCAATTACATGTCAGAACAACTGTGGCTTTGACGATATCACAAGATCCAGCTACCCCGAGCATTTACTGAAGTGTCCCGAGCAGGAGGTCGAGTGTGAATTCACCTATGTTGGCTGTACAAAGCAAATACCGAGGAAAAATATGGCCCAGCATCAACAAGACGACATGTACACACACCTCAGTCTACAAACTGCCTTTGCTTCCAAGCAACTCATGGAGAAAGACAAAAAATTGAAAGAAATATCGGAGCAATTGAAAAAGGTATCGGAGCATTGGGAAGTGAATTTTAAAAAGATGTCGCTTGAGATGGATAAATGTAACCGGAAAATGGAGCAGCTGAGCAGTGAATCAGAATCAATGAAACACAAACTAGAGAGAAAAGAAGGAATGATTTCTACTCTCAGACAATTTCACTCGTTGGAATTTTCTACTGTTTTTTCAGGCAATCGAAAGTTAACACTCATGCAGGGAGATATTGTTCACGAGAATGTTGACATCATTGTTAATGCTGCAGAATCATTTTTTGGTTATGACTATGGAGTTGCCAGGGCTCTCAATGTAGCAAGCAATGGACTTCTTAAAAACCACACTGCTCGGTATATGAGAGAACATCCTGGTGAAAATATATGTGCCAAACCTTTTTTAACAAGTGCTGGAGGTTTTCTAGATTGCAAGAAGATTCTACATGCTTTTGGCCCAACTTGGGAAATCCTTTCGAATGCCGAAGCGCAAAGTAAATTATATCAATGCATTAAAGATGTTTTAGAATGTGCTGAAAATGAAAAGGCTTTATCGATTGCAATTCCTGCGATAAGTGCTGGAGGACTGTCTGGAATCAAGAAACTAGTTGCAAAATACATTATAAAATCGATTCGAGACTACAAATTTACTAAACCTTGTCCTATTTTGGCAGATGTACGAATTGTAATTCTTGATACACCAACTTTTAGTGCTTTTGCTGAACATTTTAAAGTATGACATGCATGCAAATACTGCAATAGTTTTTTTGTGATTAATAATTATCATGAGTATATCCGTGTACATTCATAATTAGTATGCTATATTCTAAAAAGATGATTACAAAATTAGATCATTTCTAGTGAGTTTGAGTTACATAGTACCAGTCAATCTTTCTGGACTAGTCTACAGGCAACAGCTGCTACAATGGCAGCTCCTCTGCCAGACCCATCCTCCGACAACTTCATGGTGATCTTGTTTCCTGGGGCCAGCTCATTCATGGCATCACCCATACTGTAACGTATAGGAGAACAGAGGAGTTTAAAACGTGCACTTATAGCCTTTAGTATCCACACTCGTAGTTGACAGACACACAGGACAATAACAAGACAATAAGTGGGCACTTGAATACTGAGGGGGATTTCCCAGGTACAAGACGTACATGAAGGGGATTCCCTAACCACCATAAGTATCAGGTCTGCTTTCTAGCATAATCGTATTTAGAAATGACATGTGCAACTCACTTCTTGGGGAAGGTCGGGTGCATCTTATACAGGGAGCCATCAACAGCCACAGTGCAACCGTCTAGCTTATTGATCTTCTTCACTAGTGCTACCACTCCAGCGCCGGCCAGTCTGGCTGCTCGAGTAGACACAGCAGCACACACTCTCTTCACATTGTGACAGTCCTCATCAGACGCCTCAATAGAAAAGTTCTCCTTGAATATCTTCTTGCACTCCCCAACATCACTATTATTCAATGTGTGCACAATACGCAACTGATCACATGTCATGTTCTGTAAGAAGAACGTTCTAAGCATGTGCTGCATGCACTGATGGTGCCCACTTACAATACCTTGGTTGTTATCATGTGACACAAACAATGTGCATTGCTGACTATTGGACTCTACAATTATAACATACCCAGCTTCAATCATTGAAACAAATTTTGTCTCAAATGCTTCAAATTTGTCAAATTTCTCTGATGGCTTTCCTCCAAAGAGAACCTCACTCTTGATCAGTGCAAGAAGAGCTTGTCGAACTATCTCTCCAAGGTACTTGCCAGAGATCATCTTCTCATATCTACAACAAATAAATGAAGGATTCCTTACAAACTCAACAGACCAACTAAAAAGTAATACGATACATGCACACTACAGTTATGTAATGCAAGTTGAGCCCTGTAAGTAGACAAAAAGTGGTTCACAATGCAGCTAACGTTTGACTGGTAGGTAATTACCTCATTTTGAATGAGGGCTCAACTCAAACCATAGGAATCAATCCACTATTAAGTAACTGCCTACAGTGCAAAGTAATTAATGCTCTCAAATATACCTCACACACACTCAATGCTTCATGTGTATGCTCTACGAGTCTTACAGAAGTCCGTGAGAACTCAGCCTGCTATAATTTAAGACATGCAACACTCGGTACCACTCACAGCTGTTGTTTCTTATTCTGCACCAGTTCATCTAGTCCTTTGTCGTAGGTGGTAAGCCATGGGTCTAGACTGCCATCATCTCCAAAAGCACCCCACTCGCAATTAATGATGACCTGAGTGTACTTGTCCTTATCGCCAGTGTACTTGCCCACAGCAGACAACTGCTCCAAGTAGCAGGCGTTGGTGCCAGTACCAAGAATGAGCCCAATCTGACAGTTGTTGTCGAGGTAACCCACAGCCAGCTGTGTTCCTGTGGTGTCATTCACCAGGGCCACCACATCGACATCAATATCCTAAGATTTAATGATCACTCATCACACATTCCCTTTGGGCTGAAATTGCTAATACCGTATAGCGGGATATTTTCGAGGCGTTTATATTTCATGAATTTCGCGAGAGCACAGCCAATCCTCGAAAATTAAAATCTCGAAAAATAATTATTGATGATTGGGGGTGCGGTTCAGTATCTCCATTCATGAGTGAATTATAGTGTTCGTGAAATATAAGCGCCTCGAAAATAACCCGCTATACGGTAACTAACCATTTAGCACCACTCCACACACATCCTAACAAAAGTATTCGATCACTCGACCATATTTTGTTTGGCTGAAAATTTGTTAAGGAGTTTTTTTCATTTGAAGTAACAGCCCTTAAACAGCATAAACTCCACACACACTCTTACCCCTCTCCTATCAAAAGCATCCTTGAGTAGCTGAACAACATTCTCATTCACCACTCCAGACGCTGTGAAATCTTTAGTCCATCGAATGAGCGTGCCAGAGGTCAAACTCAACTGCTTGACAGGGAAGGAGAAGGTGAAGCCGAGAGGCAGCTGCTTTACGATGTTCTGTTTCTTGACAAAATCTGCCACACATTTTGCGATGAAGTCGAATAGGACGACTCCAGTTGATTGCTTGGTGGTCTCATCAATCACAAACTTCTCAGCAACCTGCTCAGGAGGTTGCCCTTTCCTCAGCTCTGCAGTACACAGAAATACAGCATAATTATGTTAGTCAAATTCAATAAACATAATGGGGCAAATCACCATCAATTTTGACAATACAAAATAATACAAGTTTGCGTCTTCGTATAGTGTAACACTCCTATATCCGAGCTACTAACTTACTGATTAGGAGGACTCTGAAGTTGCTTCCGCCTAGATCCAATGCCAGGAAGTCCCCCTCCTCTGACCCATCAGGCAGCGAGTGGACATAGGTTACAAGCATCTTAATCATGACATCATCTCCCTCTCTGGCCAGGCCCTTGTTGAAGTCAGCTGTTATCCTCCTCTCCACCTCTTGCAGCTTGTCCACTGGAATACTGAACTCTGATACAACTTGCTCCTGTAACATAGTCAGTGTATTTCTTAGCATGCAGCTATAAATACCACACAAACTACAGCACTGAGACTTACAGTCATGTTGGAGTCTGTTATACACGCGCTTGGAGCTGGCAGTAATACTGGTAACAGTGCTAGTGCTAAGTAAAAGGACCGACTGGGCTGGTACGGTAAGGGCTCCTAAAATTTTAGCCTAGCTCCCGGCCAGAGTTCCCGGACCTCAAAAGAGCCACGCCTTCTATGACGCTATTGTTGGGGATTTCCCTCTTGCTCTTGGGATTCCCCCAAATTGTGGATTTTCCCCACACGTGGCCGGCCTAATCAAGAGAAGAGCAGAGGATCGCGAGGATCTGATCGAGGACTACTATCTGTGATCTAGGAGGACTCTCCTGCTGCTGAAAATCGAGCTAGACAGTAGGAGCTGTGTGAGAATAAGGAATAGAGAGTTGTTTAACTTTAGTCATGGGTGATAGTGATGATGATCAAGACAGAGGACACAGCAGGGACAAGTTCAGACGCGAGAGGAGTGATTACAACAGTAGTGGAGACAGAAGTAGAAGCAGTTATCGCGAGTCCCGGGGCGAGAAGAGACCGTGGCGAGATGCATCAGACTCTGGAGGTCGTAGAAGAAGTAGCAGAGACGAGTCTGACAGTAGGAAGCGTTTCTCTGGTGGAAGTGGCTCGGGAGGTTATGGCCACAGTGGCCGTGACTGGAGCCCTCCTGCTAAGAGAATGAGGAGAGAATGGTTAGTTTTAGTTTGCATTTTGCTGCCATTAAATCAGAAGGTGGTAATTAATCCATTTTCCCCATTTTAGGTCTGGGTTTCCGGTACCTGGGATGATGATGCCGTATGGTATCAGGCCACCTTGGTCCATGCCTGCACATATTTCATCCCCTCAAATGTCACCCGGGTAAGTGTTACAGAATGTGGCATATTGCTTTATTGTTTTCCTTGTAGAATGTCCGTCGATGGTGGTATGGGAAACTCTCGTTCCTCCAAGAACACCATGCTCACCTTCAAGCAGTTCCTCACTCAGCAAGACGACGACATTGAAGATTCTGCCGCCATTACTAGCTACAACAGCTACAAGGCAGAATTCAAGAAGAACTTAGTCAAAGAATTTTTTGAAGAGCACAAAGAAGAGGACTGGTAAGAGAATTGCGGGCACCGGTTTTTTGGTAACTTAAATTTCATTCAAAATTATATGTTGTAGCTGTGCGGGTGGTATGTTACTTTTATACTGCTTCCTGAATTCTTTTTACAGTTTTGTAACTCTTACTGGACAGTACAAGACTATAACAGTAGTAGTGTGTAGTGGCTTAGGCCCTTGGCCACAACTGAGCCAATAGACTAGTCTAGTGTCTGCCAGCCCCTGACCTCCCTTGGGTCAGCTGCCACAACTGGCAGGTTGGCACAACCACCATACCTTTGTAATGTATGTTCTTATGCATTTTAATAGCTAACAGGTGAGTTGTTCAGTACTGCTCTGTAGGATAATATACCGTACTGGTGCGTAAGCGCATCTCGCACATAATCGCTTACTCGCTTTTAGGCACTGGCTAATTCTCTCTGTTGTGCACTTGTAAGCACACAGTGCCTTGCTGTGGAAATATAGGTGAATACGCTTAATAACGCGCCAGTACGGTGGTGTAGCTGTATGTTCATTAGCCTATTTACACACCTACCTGCCTTTTCTTCCTAAGGTTGATTTCTAAGTACCATCCCAAGAAAGTCAAGGAGAGAGAAGAGAAAGATGCTGGCAACCTCCAGCTAAGGGTCCAGGCCTTTTCCTATCTGCTGGAAGCTGGTCTCATAGACAACCTTTCACTCACTGCTGACAACTCGGACCAAATTACCAAAATCATGGACTCAGGTCAGCAGAAAAAAGAGCGCAGCTTTGTGGCAGCTCTCATAAGTTAATCTTTAAAGACACAGTTACAATGTTGTGCTTGTAAGCTTCCTCTCTCAGTTAAGAATTGCGTCAGCAAGTCTGTTATAGCTGTCTTAGATAGACGAGTACAGTATAATAATGTTCGTGTTGTAGCTGTGATCAAGATGGAGGGGGGCAGTGAAACAGATCTGTTATCCCTGGAGGGCCCTCCCCCGACTGGTGAAGGGACAACTGACAAAAGAAAGAGCCCGTTCCTCACCATGGAGACCTCCGATGAGTCTCTTAAACTAGCTAAACAAGCGAAAGACCAGGCTGGTTTTCTAATGCTAATACTGCGTTTTTGGCAGCGGCAGCAGCTTGCAAATCTGCCATATGTGCTTGTTTTGGCATCCATTCTGGGCCTGGAAAAGAGCCTGAATCTCCTGCAACAAAAACATTTTTAATGGAAGTTTGACAAAATTTATCCGCCTTAACAAGTCCGCCATCGCTGCGTTC
>VSKX01049077.1_pt1 | contig 14097 bp, 12 predicted proteins | sample 4799481 | NCBI WGS metagenome assembly VSKX01 (sample SAMN12179537, study PRJNA552185) | sponge metagenome | biome: deep-sea hydrothermal plumes; feature: spots directly above weak diffusing fluid; material: sea water; isolation source: sponge from the Swan site of a hydrothermal vent ...
AAATCATAAGTTGTTGATATTTGAGTTTGGTTGTTAACATGCTGAAATTGTATTGTTTTTATTTGATTTCAAAGGTGCGGAATATGGGCTGTACTATTAATGGTGGTAGATTAAAAACTCGTGCTACACATAGTGCTACGTATTTATAGCGCTAATAATTTGGTGCTACATATGACAAGTGTGAAATTAAAGCTCACAGATTCCTTGCTAAAACAGATACCTGAAGAGATATCCCGCATTAACGACACTGACGTTGCCGGTTTTTACGCTCAAATAGGTAAACGTTCAGATCACGATACTCGCAGCTGCACATTCTACCTATATTATCGCTTTGGTGGTCGGGATGGTATTCAACGCCGTTATTCGATTGGTAAAGCGTGCTCATTAACTGCAACCGATGCCAGAAAAGAAGCGATCAGATTAAAAGGTAAAATATCGCTAGGTGAAGATGTATTTCTCAGCAGAAAAGAAGCTCGAATTATAATCACACAAAGTAAATTAGAACCTGATACCGAAAAACTCGCCAAAGAGTTTATGGATATTTATATCACGCCACACAGGAAACGACCCGAAGAAGCATTACGGATGATCCAAGTTGATATTATTCCGAGTATCGGCCATTTAAAGCTCAGTAAGCTAAATCGTCGTAATATCATTAGCAAAGCGCTTGATCCAATCGTAGCCAGAGGCTCTAAAGTTCAAGCCAATAAAACCTTATCACTACTCAAACAAATGTTCGATTTTGGCATTCAACGAGGTTTGATTGAATACAACCCATTGAGTGGCACCAAACGCATGGTCGTCGGTGGCAAGGAACAAGCACGGACTCGAAACTTATCACTTCACGAGATACAAGTTGTCTTCAGTAAACTGCCCTCTCTTGGCGTATCTCATCAAATGATACTGATACTCAAACTCATGTTATTAACAGCATGTCGAGTTAATGAAATTGTTTCTGCTAAATGGAACGACATTGATTTTGAAAATCAGCTTTGGACAATCCCTAAAGAAAATGTCAAAGCTAAAAAAGGCTCTGAAAAAGTGCATCATATTCCGCTCAATGAATATATTTGCTCGTTACTCACTGAAGTTAAAGGTTCTAACGGATATTTAAAATCAGCCTATTTATTTCCAAGCTTAACTTGCACGTCTGTTGCGCCAGGAACAAAGCCAATAGATAAGCGTTCAGTAGCGAGAGCTGTTAATCGAAACATTGAAAAGCTAGGGGTTGAGCCATTTACACCCCATGATTTACGCCGTACGGCTTCCACTTTATTAGGAAAACTTGGAGTGAACCCGATTGTGATTGAGAAAGTATTAAATCATGAGTTAGTCGGCATGATGTTAATTTATAACCAATATAATTATTTAGAAGAGCGAGAGGCCGCTTTAAAGTTATTAGGTGAAAAGTTAGCGCCAAAGATTGGTCTAGATTTTTAACACCCGCAATGAAAATGCTAACTACTGGATTAAAAAGATTGAAAACTGAGCCTCACTTCACAGCAAGTGTGCATTAAATTTAAACTGAAAGCTCATTTGCATTGGCATAGTTTGCTTTGATAAATTTAGTAGATAATTTAGACACTAAAAAGTGTCCTTAGTGTTTATTCGGATCTAGTTTGTCATTTGAATTACACATCGCCTTTATTTCCACAAGGCTTAAAGTTGCCATATAGCTAACTTAATGCTTTACTATTACCAATAATCGCTAATTAGCGAACTTTATTCGTGAGTAATTGCTATGGCAGATCGAAAACAGATTGGTAATCTCGTCTCTGAAGCAAGAAAAGAGCTTGGGTATACGCAAAAAAAATTGACAGAAATAACGGGGATTAATAAAAGTACCCTCTCTGAAATTGAAAATGGCCGATTTACTGGTTCATTCGATATCTTTGAGCGATATCTTGATTCTGTTGGTCTTGAGTTTAATGTTTCAAGTAAGAAGCATCAGCTTCCTGATTGGGATCAGATAAATGAATTATTTGGTGATGACGAATGACTCTTAACGATTTACCCAAAAAAGTCGATAAACTCTCAATTTATATTAACGATGTTGAGTTAGGCTCATTGACTCATGGCTCAAACCATTACTTTCAGCCTACGCAAACCTTACAGCATGTTTCGCTTACCATGACCAAGCCGAACTTGGATGGTTACTCTTCTGGTTCGCTTCACCCAATTTTTGCTCAAAATTTACCAGAGGGATTCAACCGTCGTTTTATCTCCGAACGCTTAGCAAGATATGCCCGAGTCAATGATATGTATTTATTGGCACTGCAGGGTGACAATGGTATTGGTATGTTGTCTTATCGTTCTGATTTTACGCTACCTATAACTGAGTCGGTTCCAATAAACGAAATCCTTAATTACCAGGGGAAAACGCCCTTATTCCCTCAGCTTCTAGAAAAGTATTATTTGAAAAATAGTTTGGCAGGCGTGCAACCTAAAGTCAGTGTACCCAGCACGAGTCGAACCATAGAGCAAAAAGACTTAATCGTTAAATCATTTGATGATGAATTTCCATTACTGACGGTTAATGAATACGTTTGTATGCAAGCTGCACAATATTGTGGCCTTAACTCACCAAAAACGTATCTTTCTGATAATTTAGAAACTTTTGTTATTGAGCGATTTGATAAACCTGAAGGGAAAACATTAGGTTTTGAAGATTTTACGACTTTACTTAAAAAGCCTAATCACCCTGACGCTAAGTATTCTGGCAGTTACGAAACGCTACTCAAGGCAACCCACATTTATACTAACAAGTTAAGCGAAGTGAAAACCATGTATCGCTACATCGTTTTCAATTGCTTAATCGGTAATGGAGATGCCCATTTAAAAAACTTTGCCCTCCAATACACACCTGACATGAAGGACGTATTTGTTTCACCACCATTCGATATTACTCATACTATCATTTACGATACGATTGATAACAAAATGGCGCTAAAGCTTAAAGAAAGTAAGGTTTTTCCAGATAAGAAATATTTGATTGAACTCGCCACCTCTTCCAATTTCCGAATTCATAATGCCGAAAATATCATTGATGGCCTGGCTCAAGGAATTTTAGATTTCCTAGAAACATCGAATGAGGTGCAGCTTCTAACAAACTTAAAAACATCTATTTCAAAATCCGTATCTCAAGTAATGACGAGTAGCTACTGCAGTAAATCATATCGTCATGATAAAAAAAGAAAGTTCGAATAATTAAATGTTGAATTCCTAAGAAATAGTATGAAAAAACACCACGTTAATGTGGTGTTTTTTCTGTCTTACTATTGATTAAAAACTGTAAGAAATCTTACCGTACACAAACCGTCCATCGATGCCTGCAGATGAGAACCCTGAATATGCAAAGATTTGATTAAACGTAGACTCTCCTACATTGCTTACTGTATCGAGTGGATATTGATCAAATAGATTGTTCGAACCTAATGTTAATCTCAAGTTTTCAGTTAAGGAGTAATTAACATCAATATCTGTTATCCAAATTGCTGGCAGTACTTCATGGTTATCTGGATTACTGGATGCATCCGTAACTTCTCCAAAACGAGTAGTACGAAGATTAACAATCAAATCATCCCATGACCATTTAGCTGCTAAATTGTATTTATTTTTAGGAGTACCTTGTTCAAAGCGAGTTATTTCACGTTGAGCAAAGAATTGATAACTGTCACCCAATGCAACAAGTTCAGCTGGATTATCTTTTACTCCAGTAACTTCAGTTTCATTGAAGTTTGCCGCAGCACTTAGCGATAATTCACCGTATTGCGCTAGAGAAAAGTCATACGTTGCGACAATATCAATGCCTTTTGTTTCGGTATCGATTGCATTAGTAAAATATCGAACTCGCTGAACATCATTGATGCCAGCCGTCGCTAGAATATTTTGAACTTCTGTACCTGAAAGGTTTTCAGACAAAACAATCCGATCATCGATTTTTATATTATAAGCATCGAGCGTCAGGTTGAAACTATCGAGTTGAAAAACAGCGCCAATTGTGGCATTGACTGAGTTTTCAGCTTCAAGTGCTTTGGCCCCTAAAGCTTGAGCGGCTTTATCAGTAGATGGATAAAGGCCTACTTCATTAGGGATCCCGTCTTCAAATACCGTAGCAACTGAAGTGTAATTGACCTGAGCAAGAGAAGGCGCTCTAAATCCTGTACTGACGGCACCTCGGAACGAGAGGTTATCAGAAAGCTCCCAACGCATAGCCAGTTTCGAATCGAAAGTATTGCCAAAGTCACTGTACTTTTCCACGCGAGCAGCAAAAACGGCATTTAACGATTCCGTTAAGTCTGCGTCTAACTCTGCATATACGGCATAATTGTGTCTCCCTTTATCAACTTCACTACTCGGCGAGAACCCCGATAAAACTTGCGCTCCACCAGCAGCAATTGGATTACCTTGTCCATCGAGCTTAGTTATATATGACGCTTCTTCACCTGATTTTATTTGGTAATTTTCAGTGCGGTACTCCGCACCAAAAGCTAAAGAAGCCTCACTTGAAAGACCGATATCAACATATCGTTGAACGTCTGCATTAAATAATGTCTGTTCATAAATTACGCTACCATTATCAAATTCGATTGGGCTGTTTACACCTATCGAAGTGTTAATGCTATTTTCAACACCAAAACCAAAATCACTCTTTCCATGGGTTAAACTGATATCCCAATTCCAGTCAGAAGTTTCACCTTTTACACCAATGTTAAAGCCGAGGTCTTTAACATCTGAAGATATATGAGGAAGAAAACCTTCTGAATATACTTCAGGTACGTTACGACCATCTTTAGCGCGGCGATAAAATCCAGCAGATAACCCCTCACGCACACCGTAAGAACCAAATGAGTACAGTTCCATTTCTGAGTTTATTGGCATACCAAAGTTATAAATAAAAGTTGTCGCATCTATTTCCGGTTTACCAAATTTATGATTATATCGATTAAAAGTAAGCTCTCTAGGATCGAGTTCACCGTTAATTCTTGCAAACTGTTCTCTTTTGTCAAAACCTGAACGATTTGTAGCATCTTTATTTTTAACTTCTAAAGCAAGATGAAGAAAACCTTGATCTCCAATCTCAAAACCAACATCGCCTGTAATCGTGGTTGATTGACCATCACTTCGTTGCCTATCGGATCCCGTAACGAACCCTAAATTCCCATCATCTGTAACAGAGACAGACTTTAAGTCAGCAACACCAGCCATCTTAGTTTCGTATTGGCCATAGTTGACTGTTAAGTTGCCGCCTTCAGAACCATCTTTAAGAATAATATTAATTACACCGGCAATTGCATCAGATCCATATTGTGCTGCTGCACCATCACGTAATACTTGAATAGATTTGATGGCAGAGGCAGGGATCATATTCAAATCTACAGCAGAAGAGCCACGCCCCACCGAGCCACCTAAATTTAAAAGTGCTGATGAGTGTCGACGTTTTCCATTGATAAGAACCAAAGTATGATCAGGAGATAAACCTCTTAAAACAGCAGGTCTAGAATGATCCGTACCATCATTAATCGTTGCTTGTGGATAGTTAAAACTAGGAAGTAATGAGGATAATATTTGACTAACTTCTAGCTGACCTGTCGCGGTTATCGTTTCTTGATCAAGAATATCTACAGGAACTGTACTTTCAGAAACCGTTCTATCATTACGGCGAGTTCCTGTGACCATAATACGCTCAACATCATTATTCACACTTTCTTCGGCATGAACTTTTGAACTAAAAAGAGGCGGGGAAATAAGTAATGCTGCTGCAAGTGGGGTTAAATTCAGAATATTCGTTTTAGATGTATTACGTTCCATATGACTAATCCATTAATTCAGAGCGAATTTATACATTAATTAAACAGTAACAAATATGCAACACATGAAGTGTAATAAGATAAAACAGAGTCATTTAACCCATTCGTATATCAAAATAAGCCCAAGTGAGTTATCAATAAACACGTCAACACCGAATCGCAGGAATACTTTGCCAGCTTGTCGTATATTGCGGCGATAAGTGCTCTCTGCGCATACTCCACTTTACTTGTGTGCCTTGTGCCGACACAAACACCGTATCAGTACCGTATTTTTGATTAAGCTTGTCCATTGCTTTCATCAATTCAGGCTTACTTTGTGATGGCGTGAATAGGTCATGTTGCTCATGACTCATATCGATTAGATCTAGCAGCCCTACTCCGACTTTGTAATAACGCACACCTTCTACAAATAGCTTTTCAACGACTTGCGAAACGGCGCTGATTATTTGTAATGTGCAGTTTGTTGGTCTGGCGAATTTTACTATATGTTTGAACTGCCTTGGCCTTTCATCAAAAGGTGAATTAGCAGCGAATACTAATACAATAGTGGTGCCTGTATTTTGTTTACGTGCTTTAGCGGTAGCAATACCTACATGTTTACAAAGCGCTTGCTGCAATTGCTCAATACAAGTAATTCGATTGCCCATACTCCGGGTCGAGAATATCTGTTTTTTATCTGCCCTCGCCTCATCCCACTGCTTGCAAATCTGACCATTGAGTTCACGAACGGTGCGTTCAATCTCAATACTGAATTGTTTACGGGCCAGTTTTGCTGGCATTTTTGCCAAATCATAGGCAGTCATGATTTTCATCAACTGCAGTTTTTTTGAAATTCGCCTGCCAATGCCCCACACATCTTCAATTGCAGTAATTTTCAATGCTTGAGTAATATTCGCATCATTGTCGAGCACACAAACACCTTGCGAAGATTTATCTTTTTTAGCCATATGGTTAGCGAGCTTGGTTAACGTCAATGTTGGCGCAATACCAACACACACAGGTAAGCGAACTTCTTTCCACACTGCACGTCTTATTAATTTCCCATGTACAGCTAAATCTGGTATTGCGGGATAAGTATGATAAAAAGATAAGAAGGTTTCGTCGATCGAGTAAACATGTTGTTCTGGCGCAAAACGGCCAATAACCTGCATCATTTTTGCTGATAAATCTGAATACAGTTCATAGTTAGACGAACAAACAATAATGCCTTTTTGCTCGCAAAGGCGCTTGGCTTCAAAGTAGGGAATGAACTTTTTAATGCCTGCTTCTTTCGCTCGTCGATTAGCGGCAACAATACAGCCATCGTTATTGCTGAGTACAATAATTGGTTTATAGCGCCAGTCTGGCCGAAACACAGCTTCAGCTGAGCAGTAAAAAGCATTCGCATCCACCAGCGCAAACATAGTTAAGTTTGCCCGAGTATAGTGCTGGGACGATGGCAGCGAATCGAGCGAGCGACAACCCCTTCAATACTAAACTCATCGTATTGATTAATCGCAATGGCTTGATAATGCTCATTGGCTGATAATAACTGCCTGCGCTGTTTATCAATGATTTTACACACAAACTCACCGTTTAAATTTGCAACGATCACATCTAAATGCTGCGCGGTAATATGTCTATCGACGATTAAAATATCATCATCAAAAATCCCTACGCCTTGCATGCTTTCGCCTTTAGCTTGGCCTATAAACGTCGCACTCGGATGCTCAACTAAGAGTTCATCCAAGCTTAACGATAATTGCGTGTATTCTGCTGCTGGCGATTCAAAACCTGTAATTCCAGCTTGGGCAAATATGGGTATTACTTTCATTAACTCGATACACTGTTAATTTATACAGTACATGTTAGCAGAGTATCTTTGTGATAGTAAATAGTAGGTTACATTGTGGGTTGAACTCGTTCTTCATAAAGCTTCTCTAGCGCAGTCTCAATCGTCAGTTCTTTGTCTCGTTTTATATACAGTTTCACCGTTCGCAGTACAAAACTGATGTTCTGTTTATGTTTAGCTGAAAACTCACCACACAAGGTCTTTAAAGCTTTTTCAAATGCGATACGTTCAGCCTCAAGCTGAAAAGCCTGAATGGCACTATCGAAATTGTTGTCATGCTCGGCGAACATTTGCTTCATTGTCGCTTTAGGGGCGCGGTAAGCTTTACTGGCATAATCAAGCGCATCGACAAAGTTATTAAACTTCTCACCAAAAACAGATAAGGCCTCAGGCTCCATATAAAAAGCACTGTGCGTTTGACCATCTGCTTCAAAATCATAGCCAGCAAAACGAACGCGTTCGTCCGACTCTTTTCCAAGCGCAATGCCTGCGGTTAAGCTGGTTTTAAAGTTGTAGTCAAAATCTTCCATCTCTTCGAGAGTCCACAGCTGGTATACCCGAATCGCCTTCTCATACTTTTTCGCTAATTTGTTTTTCGCCACATCAGTTCGCTGACCCAGCAAGCCACTTTTATCGCCTCTGAGTAATTCAACACATTCTCGGCAACAAGGTACTTCATAAAAATCAGCTTCTTCGCTTGTCGTTAAAAAGTACCGTGCAAGTTTAATCGGTGGCACTTTATCGTATTCAGTTGCAATGCAACCACAATAAAAACAAGTATTAAAACTGGCATTGTCGAGCGCCATGATTCGGCGGTATAAGTCATGAAGGTCAGACATTTGTAAATCAATTCAATCGATAGGAAGTGAGCCGATGATAATTTAATTTCCGCCAAATATCCTGAGTTTTTGATAATGCCGATTTAAATCAAAATTATCCTAAATAATCTCGTCACTCCGACACTAGCTGTCGCGGCTCTAGATAATCTATATATCTCGATAATAAATAAGGATATTCGCCATGCTAGAGTTGATTTCAACAAAACAAGAAGAGTTCACTGAAACAATACCAAATATATACATCGTCGGTATTGGTGGTTGTGGCTGCAGCGCTATTAAAATGCTTCAACAGAATAAGTTAGAAGAGAATATAACGCTTGTCTCAATAAATACCGATGCAAGAGCATTACTAAAAACTCAGCATCCAGTTCAAATTGGTAAAATGCTTACAAGAGGAAAAGGAGCTGGCGCGATTCCTGACATTGGTCGAAAATCAGCTCTAGAATCTGAAAGTGAAATTAAAGCAGCAATTGAAAACGCTGACTTAATATTTATCGTTTTTGGAATGGGTGGCGGCACTGGCACAGGAGCCGCACCAGAAGTTGCCCGCATAGCACAGGAATTGTCTATCCCCACTCTTTCTGTTGCAACCAGGCCATTTAGCTTTGAAGGCAACAAACGAATAAAGGAAGCAGAGCTGTGTTTACAGAAATTGAAAGAATATTCTCCAGCAACTGTTGTGCTCCAGAATGATCAACTTTCAAATGTCTTTGGGAAAAAAACAAGCTTGAAGAAAGCCTTCGAACAAGGAAATCATGTGCTTTGTGATTTATTAACAAACCTACAATTGATGATTCAAACAGCAGGTTTTATTAATATTGATTTTAATGATTTCAAAACGGCACTCTCCTCCTCCGGTAATGCTTTTCTGGGCCTTATAAAAGCAGATATACACGATGATATAGAAGAAAAAATTCAAAATATCATTGATTATCCATTAGCTGAAATTGTTCAATTTCATCATGCAAAGCATGTACTGGTACAAATTAAAACGAAAAAGGATATGAGTTTAGAACTGTACTGTCATTTAAGCGATTCTATTTTGGTGCAAACTGGTGACAATGTTTTATTCCATTCTGGATTGTACCTATCTGATGAAATTGATCATGATTTTGAAATATACATCTTTGCGACAGGCATCCCCGATAAGCCAATAAAAATAAAAAACCAATCGTTTATTTGATCTTCACCCACTCAATGAACAATAAAAGCGCAGTCAGTTCTTAAACGCTTTACTGTTTAAATGCATTTGATTGATAATCATAATAATTACAAAGGATGTAACATGAAATCGCATACAGCTTTACGATATCTCGCCATGTTAAAAATATTGCCACATGGAAACGGACCTGCTATTTCAACATCAGATATACATCAAAAACTAATCGATGAAGGCTTTGTGGTTGATAAGCGCACCGTTGAGCGTGATCTGCATAAACTCACTACATTATTTGAAATCGAGTGCATCAAAAGCTCAGCACCAAATGCATGGCGCTACACAAAACTGAATTGGGATGTAAAACCCAATATGCAGCCAAGTGAAGCACTGGCACTTTTACTTTGCCGATCAAAAATTGAAAAGTTAATGCCAACAGAGCGTAATTGGTTGAAAGCACGCTTTATTAAAGCTGAAGAAACGCTTAAAAGCACAAACTCGTACAGCAATTGGCAAAATAAAGTCCAAATCACCTCTGACTCTCTTTCAATGGATTTTGATTTCAGTAATAGCGACATAAGAAATACGATTTACCATGCTGTTTTAAAAGAGCAGCAAATATTTATCAATTACAAAAAAGAGAATAGCCCTGCCTCGAAAGAATACACTCTTAATCCTCTAGGCTTGATTTTAAGAGATCAAAGTCATTATCTAGTGGCTACAAAAGAAAATTTCCCAGAAGAGCCAAGGCTATTTTTATTCCATAGAATGGATAAAGTCGAACCTCTTTATACAAAAATACAAAAGCCTAACAGCTTTACTATTGAATCATATTTGTCAAAACAGCCCTCAGCATTTTTATTAAGTGATGATAAGCATACAATCGTGCTGAAAATGAAAGGCTATCCATTAGATATTATCTCGCGCAATGAATTAGGCCAAAACCAAGACATCAAACCAATTGATGAGCAATGGAAACAAGTCACCTTTGACAGTTACCTCACATATGATCTCGCAAACTGGATTATCCGCTACGGGGGGGATGTTATCTGTCAATCACCTTCTTTATTACTTGATTATGTTAAGAAGAAGATAAAACAATCTTTTGATAGATATTTTCAAACCGATATCTAATCTAATGATATTAAAGTCATCATTCAGCCTAAGAAAACAAGACAAAGGCTAAAATAAACCTTTGTCTTCCGCTGAAAAATATTATTTTTTAGCTTTTACGTATTGACAATTCATTTTTAAGATCTTGAAAAAATGAGGCTTTATAGCACCAAATTTCAACTCAACTGCCTTCTCAACTTTTCTTCCTCTTAGTGAAAAAGCATCTAGCTCATTTTTATTTAAAAGAGGAATAGTAACGAGCCCACCGCTTTTGACTTCGGCATCTTTCCAGCCACTTTGATCAATTTCCAAAGCACCAATTATAACTTGTGCACCCGGCGCACCATTAATACCTATTAGTACTTTAGGGCTTTTTTCTGGCTTTTCAGTCCATGTTTCTATAAATTTATTTACTTGCCAATACTTTTCTACCCTGTCGACAATTTCATTATCATTTGGTAGATCGTTAAGGTTGTATCCTTTCCTATTAGAAAGCTCTTTATCCGATATTCTCACAAACATCACTCTGCCATCACATGCACTAATAATATCTTTTCTTGTTAATGCTGGCTCTACTAACCTATCAGAATAGTCTTCAGTTATTCCAATTGGCCGAAAACGCCACTCAGATTTTTCTTGTTTTTTATTACATTTTGGTTCCACACAGGAAATTAATGCAGCTTCGATTGCTCTTGCAGTATTTTCATCATTAAATGGTCCTGCAATGTGTAAGGAGTACTTCCCTGATTCAATAACTGACTCTAATAATTCATTATGAGTATTAGATTGGTGGGATCTTGCTCGTTCAGCATTTTTCCCATAGCCAACATATTCAATTCTTCCTTTAAGATCTTTATATACGTATACAAAATGCATAACCTTTTAACTCCTTAAGGTTTAAAACTATTTTTCATTAACTAACTTTGACCCACTTTTTCTTATCTTCTTTGACTCTTTTAATATCTTTCGATTTGATTAACTCATTAATTGCTCTAGTAAAATCTGGTTTAGGCAAGTTGAGTTTCTTCCTCACATCTTCGGATGATTTTGGGTGCTGCAATTGTTGCAGTATTTTTTGGTGAATAGCGGTAAGGCTAATCTCTTGTACTAACTGAGTCTGGTGTTTGTCAGGAAGGGGAATCAAGCAATGGGCTTTATGTAGATGACATTGAAACTGAAAGGCCATTACTAATGAATTATCTTTGCTATATAAGGTAAATTGACATTGCCGCTTTTGTTCTTCATCTAGCGAAGCTAACACCCCAACTAAATTACCAATAATGTGAAAATCAGCTTGATTGGTTCCTGTTGGATAGCATGAAAAAGATTGAAATAACTTCTGTTCACATAGTTGTAAAATCGAATCGTTTTTAGTGAAAACGAACACTCGATCAGTTAAAGATGCTTTAACTCTACTTACTTGCTGTAAGCCAATGTTTTCTGCGTCTACAAAAATAAACTTCAAATTACTCTCCATGTGTAAATCAAGTTAGCCTTTAATATCACTATAAATTTATCTTACCAATCCTAAAGCATTAAACCAGAGCACCGACAATCAAACGTTCACAAATACATCAACAACATAAAATTTGTACGAACTGGCACTATTAAACACCATACTCCGGCGATGCAAGTCATAAATGTCTGACATTAATCACATCACACAGAAATAGGAACACTAATCTTGCATTGCTCACAAATAAGCGAGTATTTTTCGCCTCTCTTTTGTACTTTTGCGGTTTGCTCACCGCAAGATATACAGGGTTGTTTCATAGGAGTATTACCTTGGCACATGTGACACTTCACATAGTAACCATATCGGCCATACATCGCTTCTAATTTAGAGTCACAACCACATTTCCTGCAGGCCAGCTTAATCGATTTTGCAACTGCGTCCTTTGCGCTCGTAGTCTGCACTAATTCCTTTTCAACAACAGGCTTTGGAGCAACCGGACAAGTATCATTATTGGCATGGGCAACATTTGGGGCGTGAGCAAGTAAAAAACATTTTATTGATTCTAAGTCTGAGCTACAAAAACCGGGGCGAGTATCAAAGGTAAGCGTTTCCACAATGCTATTTTTAATGTTCATCATCTTATTAAGCTTTTCGACCAAAAACTCAGATTTAACCAATTTATCTGAAACGCCCTTATGCATTGAGTCACGATCAATAATCGCATTACTCGAAACGGCACACACAGAGTCCCAACAGCGCCATCTAAAGGATTGCTGCTTGAACATAATCGTTTTTAAAATAGATGCTTTATTTTCCTGCAATAATTCTTTCAACAACTTTTGCTGCAATTCGACCTGCTTGATTGGTGAAGGCATACCCTGCCAATTACCGCGATAACTCCGAGTCCACTCTTCATGTTTATTAACTTTAACTTCACCAGTAATACTCTTTGATTCTATTAGAATAAAACCGTAAGGATAAAGGATCAGATGGTCTATCTGCGCATTTTCATCATTGTGAGTAATCTTAAGATCATTAAAAATGAACACTGAAGGATGATCTTTAAATTCCCTTCTCAGATAAAACGCTACATCACGCTCTTGTTTGTCACCTGCTACCGATGTAGGTGAATTTGCTGCGATTTGTACTTTTTCTTTAGCAATCATACTGCTTTCCATGCTGATCAATATCATTTTTCAACGAAAATAACATAACTGAGATTACATTTGAAAGTGTAAACAGATAGAGCGGTTACTTTTTCAGCGAACAATCTTTAATGCCTGGATTCGTGATTGAATTGAGTGCTTAATGAGGTCAAACTTTATCCGCCGATAGCAAAAACGATTTCATCAAGGGACTTTCATGAATCAAACGGGTATCTATGAACAGCTAATTACTCAATTAGTTGAACAAAACTTAGATCGACAATCTTTCCATGTTGGCGAACGGTTGTTAGAAACCGCTGAAGCAGCAACTTGGTTATCTCGTTTCTTAACCCGCATTATTGAAATTGCTATGGACTCAGTGCCAAGTGGCGATACCAGAATTCATCAACAAATCAGCTTGGCCAATACTATTATCAAATGGCTGAGTACTCACATTAAAGATGAACAGTTGATCAGCGAGAACTTGCTGGACAGCCAAGGTAAAATTCTTACCGCATTATTTGATAAAACCAACCCGATTGCAGCCGACTTGCCTAAGTATGTCGAATCCATAATGCCAATCACAGGGCTCACACAGAGTGAACTATTCTGCGGCAGTAACGTTGGCGTATCTCTGGAAACCGAGATTAAGCGAGAGATCCAATCATCAGATAAAATCTACTGGCTTGTGTCATTCATAAAATGGGCTGGCATTCGTATCTTTAAAAAAGAGTTAGAGTCATTCAC
>VSKX01060442.1_pt1 | contig 14081 bp, 14 predicted proteins | sample 4799481 | NCBI WGS metagenome assembly VSKX01 (sample SAMN12179537, study PRJNA552185) | sponge metagenome | biome: deep-sea hydrothermal plumes; feature: spots directly above weak diffusing fluid; material: sea water; isolation source: sponge from the Swan site of a hydrothermal vent ...
AAAAATGACCTGTCTAGACGGTATGAACTGTAGTAATTAGTGTACTTTACGTACTGGTTTCCCCTCAGGGCTACTCTGACCAGCCACGCTTGATGCCTAGGAGACCACCTCCTCCTGTGTTCAAGCCAACTCTGAACTCCTCCGGATATGTTACCTTCGATAGCGACCAAGTCATGGCTGCCAACGTGAGTGGTATTTGCCCCTAGCTTTCAGTACACATACATGTATATATACTGTTTGAGTAAACCACTTTCTACACTCTGTATTAATTAAGCTAATAGTGTGCGCTAGATAAGAGCATGGCTAGCTAGTACGGTAAAATACAATGCAACGTCGGCACAAAATATATTAGGCAACCACAGAACTCGCGTTAGGTTGTATTGTGAACCCACCATAAGGCTGCTAAAAGCCTAAAAGACATGTCTCGTAGTGTTAATATGTTTCGTGTGTACAGGCTTCTCGATCTGTTGCTTCTACTACTACTTTGAAAAATACCACATCTGCTCCTGATGTGTCATCATCTTGGCAACGCACTCTGCCTCCTCCCCCGTCAATGCCATCGACTGGCCCTCGCTCTACTTCATCAGGCCTTAAAACCACTGATCAAGGTGAGAGGGAGGCTTCCCTCTATAATGCAGCCACAGTAATGAGTCCTGGATAATGTGTTTAGACCGAGCTTGTTAACAGTCCACCACTCTAGTAGGCAGCTTTCACTGCCAATGCCAGTGTAGGCATAACTGTGAGAGGAAGTTAAAAGGAGTTGTTAGCAAACTTTTCCACTAATCATAATTATAACTGAAGTACAGTCTTATTGCTAGAGTACATACGTACGTGCATACAAACCTATTGTCTTTTGTTGCACGTATTCTCTACAGGAAAGAGACCTCCTGAACGCCAGTTTTCAGATAATTTTACGCAAGACTCTGAACATTATTTGCCAGACCAAGATGATCTTCCACCTCTCGACTCACCTTCTCCTACAACGGACGCTCGTACACTGGATAGCAGCTACATCAGTGACTCCAGTTTCACCCTCCCACCTTCGAGCATGCCCGACGTAACTACCAGTGTCTCAGGCTACCACTCGAACACAGCTGCTTCCGAGTTGTTTGATAACGAGTCTGTTTGGTCGAGTGTTAGTGGGCAACCGAGCACTGTGGCTGATTCAGGCTATTACAAGGCTGATGGCGGTGTCAGCAGCTCTGTGGGTGAGCCTCAAGATACCACTGAAGACTTTGATCTGTTTCAAGACACTTTTAATGACTCGGCACCTCCGACCAGCGACTTCTTTCATTCTAACCAGCAATTTACTTTCAATCCTAGTTCGAATACTAGTGGCTTCTACACATCTCAAGCAACCCCCTCGATCAGCTCTGCATCTAATACAAGCAGCTACTACACGTCTCAAGCAACCCTCTCGATCAGCTCTGCGTCTAATACAAGCGGCTACTACACGTCTCAAGCAACCCCCTCGATCAGCTCTGCGTCTAATTCGGGTAGCTACTACACGTCTCAAGCAACCCCCTCGATCAGCTCTGCGTCTAATTCGGGTAGCTACTACACGTCTCAAGCAACCCCCTCGATCAGCTCTGCGTCTAATACAAGCGGCTACTACACGTCTCAAGCAACCCCCTCGATCAGCTCTGCGTCTAATTCGGGTAGCTACTACACGTCTCAAGCAACCCCCTCGATCAGCTCTGTAGGCTCAACAGCATCGACCATCAAATCTTCCTCTCTAGCCTCTACAAACTCAACTTTGACCTCTGTGGGAGCACCGTCTTTCTCTGCCGCCAGTTTCCCGCCAGTTTCAACTTCCTCCCAGGCTCAAGATGAAACTGATACTCCAGAGGACTATGATTTGGGTGACCCTGTTGACCTACTGAGCGATCTAGCCGAGCCTTTCAGTGACAGTTCTAGCATTCAAACCAACTACACCGCTATCACACAGAGCACCCCCAGCGGCTATTACCATGGCGACCAAACCACACCCGCCATGTCTACAAGTACGACGTATTTCTCGACAAACTCAAGTTTGAACAATGGCTATTCTCCATTTGACTCGTCGACCTCTGGAGGTGGTCATCTTGGAGGTGGGGAAGATTTTGGTGATGATGATAACTGGTTGCCCCCTCTGCCTGATGACAATGACAATCCTTTATGAACTGATTTTGCTAGATTGTTATAGTTTTGCTAATTAAGTGTACTACACATGCGCTATGCGTGATACGTGATATACGAATATTTATATGCAAGTTTTATTTTATATCTCGCTATAATTTATCTATTAATATTGACAAAATAACATTATAATTATAGTACGTACTGTCACTACATACATGCAGTTGATATAGTCTAAGAGTTTGTGTTTTCGTCCTGAGGGGATGTTTCTTGGAGAGGGTTGAGATCACTATCTACATCATACCCACACTTCTCCAACAGATCCTGCAACTCTGGTGGCAAAGGCTGCAGGCATCCATACAAGAATAAGAGAGTGAAATCAGATCACAACACAATTTAGACAGGAAAACAGTAATGTCATACACACGTTACGTATATAGCAGTACTATAGCTCTTGAAAAGTTACTACTAATCTGAAGGACCGAAAATACAAAAATTGCTGCTCAATACTGAAGCTCAGGTGACTACATAAATTAATTCACCACGTACGATCGCTAATTGCCATTGCCATTGAGGCTTACCAATGCTAGTTGGTTCTCAGAGTGGATTGCTCTAAGTCTCTCGTCAATGGTCCTCAGACGCTCACTCTCGGTGCGTGACATCTGGAACTGGTGGAGGACTTCCTCACCAGGCACTGCAGCAATGTACATTTGACAATCATGTTCTACCACAGTCAAAAGTATAATGCTTACACTTAGCAGTGATTAATAATTATTGTAAATGTGCATTGCTAGTTAAGCACACTATGTTGTTTGCTATCACACCTATGTGCCTTCCTTTGTCCACTTCAGTCTGTGGTAGATCTACAGTCTCAGTACTACTGTCCTCATCCAGTGTGTTCAGTGAGGGGGTGTGAGTGTCCGTACGAGAGGAGCAGGAGAGAGACTCCCAGTCACTGGGAGGCAGGCTAGCCTGTAGCTGGCTGCGTGTGTGTGCCGTGTGTGTGTACTGTGTGTGTGTGTGTGTGTGTACTGTGTGTGTGTGTGTGTGTATGCTGTGTGGGTGTGTGTGTGTGTATGCTGTGTGTGTGTCGTATGAGGGTGTGTGGAGTAGAATTGAGAGAGCTATAAAATAAGAAGAGGTTTAAGTTAGTGATACTGAAAACAATAGTCTATTGTACAGATAATTAATATAGACAGACGTACACACTCATTATGTGTACTAAAGTACCCGTCAATTGTTCTCATGCGATCCAGGTCCTCTTGCTTGAGTGCAAATCCTTCATCCACATCACTCACACACACACTTAACTTGACATCAGTGTCTGATAGCTGTAAGTTATACACATGTATCCCTAACACGCTCGGTCACCCCTACATACACACAAACAAAACACACACCTTTGAGTTGTCTTCTTCACCAAGAAGCTCATCTAGTCTTTGTTTTTCTGCTTCTGTCATGGCCACAAGGGCGCCAGCATCGCTAGCCAGCTGAGGAGAACAGAAATGATACATAATTTATAGTTACATGTATAATACACTGGGTAATTCTACCTCAATGTTTCTTCGGATGAAATCAGTACCACTGATCTCTGCTTGTGTCTTGGGTTTGGTCTTGACATCATCTGTCTGCTCTGTTTCTGGATCAACCTGATTCACGTTAGTTGAACTGCGGGGCTTTGTAGTTCTGCTGGTAATATCACCAGCTATAATAATAATAATAATTAAGGTTTTACAGCACACGTAGGTATAGATTATAACAGGACAGTGAGGCATTCGTTGGGGAAACATGCACTTCAGGAGGTATTTACACCGTACCTGCACTGACATTGTCGTTTAGCTGTGTTTTGAACACTGGCGGATATCCTAGAATCAGAGCAAATGTATTATGACAATGGGGAACTAATTGAATAATCAGTACTAGAAATTACTCTGTCTATCCAGCGAGTGTGTTGAACTAGTGTGCAGGTCATCGTCTGCTTGCTGCTCCAGTAGTTTCCGTTGCTTTTTGACTTCCTTCTCTTTCTGTATATTAAACAAATTACCCAGTATCAAGCAACTAGCACAGCCAATAAATATAAGCTTATGGCAGGGAGTAAATGCATACTGTACGCAGTACAGTATGCATATAAAATTATATTATTTACAGGAGTACATAATGCACTCCCGATATGTAGACATACTGTATATTCTCACTTTGTCTAAATCAACCAGTTTTTCATCCAGTTTCTTCATCTTTTCAATAGCTTTCTTCATCTTTGGATCCATGCTAGTAATGGAAGGCTCTGGTTCTGCAGTTAGCGTGCTGTCTCTATTGATTATACTTGGTACACCATCTTCGTTATCCAACCCTAAAACCAAATCAAAATAAGACTTCTCCTTGCCTTCATTAAATTTTATAGCAGAAGCCCTTCGCTCTGTAGTGAAGATGTTTGATTCTGAGTGTGTATTCAGTTCGTGTGTGAGATTTCTGTACGGTTGTTCCTCAGTCGGTACTGGTGTAGACTGATTGGAGCTTAGGGTGTCCAGCTCTTTCATAGTGTCCATTTTAGAGTGCACTTGATCAGTCAGTACTTGTATCCTCTTGTATAACTCAGCACTGGCCTCAGTTTGAGCTTGGTCTTCCTCATCTGACTGATATAGAATCTGGTCCTGTAGACCGTCAGCAGTGCTACTGCCATAGTAGGGAGCTGCAGTAGTACCCACAAATTTATTGTGTGTGCACAGAAAACTAGCTATCAAATTCAAAAGGCTACAGAAATCGGCAATTATCCACATCATTGTGTCACTTAATTCATAGCAAAAGCAATAGGTTTCTAAGATTGAGTTGCAAATTTGTGGATTTGAAATTGGTCTCTTCATTCTCAAGTTACGGCCGGGAGGCCTCTACCAAAGGCTGGCAATAGAGACCACACAAACACAATTCTTGCTGCAATATGCACTGAGGTAAGGTGTGGTATGTGGTAGTTAATACCTTCTGGTGAGAGGTACTCCAACGACAGCTGGCTGTCAGGACGAGTCTAGAAAATACACACTAATTTTGTGCAATAATTAAACAGATCATTGAACTTACACTGTGAGAGGTTGATACTCTAGAATCATCCTCTACTGTACTGTCAGACGTATCATACAAATATCTATCAGAGTGTGTGGAGCACAAAAAGTTAAGACATAAAAGTCACCATAGAAACCGTGTAGATGCTATTACAAAATGCCATTACAAATTACCTGCCCTTGGTAATTACTTCCATTACATTAGAAGATGACATATCGTTTTTTTAAGTACTGGAGTTCTTGAGGAATTCACTCTAGCTAGCTCTATCAAGCCAGCCACTGTATATATTACCTTTTTTTTACACTATCAAAAACTGCTGACGTCTACAAGTATGATCCAGCCCCTCCCCTCTTTTAAAAAATACGTGAGGTCTTATGCCGAAATTTTCTTTACATAACGAAATTAAAATTTAACTAGAACAGATGAATCGACTGCTTAGCTCTGTTCGGCAAAGGCTATGGCGGATCCCTCGGATATCAAGATCTGAAAATACATCTGCTGAAGAGTTAGAGGGACCAGAACCACCAAATGGGTTTCTTTTCAACGAAAAGGTAGAGTTTGTTTGATTCCAATTAATGCTCACTATACCTGCCATTATTATTTGTAGCCGTTGTTACCCGGTGAGAGAAGACAAAAAGAGTCGTGGGAAAATGTGTGGGTGTACGGGATGACGCTAAACCTCCTATTGGTCATTGGGATTGTGGCGTTCAAGCCAGACACATCGTAAGAACTTTTGTGTCACGTGTAAAGTCTATTCGCGTTCACCTGGTCCTCCGTTTTTGCACTGTATCTTGGTCATACTTTATAATTAAACCCCGCGTCTAACTAATGCTTCAAAAAGTAGGACTAGCCAGTCAAAAGATCATCAATGAATAATATAATGTACATTTTACTTCCGGGGACCAGGTGAACGCGAATCGACTTTAGTTATTGCGCGCATGCACAGCGTTTGGCTGTTCTGTTTTGTGTCTGCCATTTGTTGGGCTGTTTGGACACCAGGGGACAGTTCAAGGGCTCAATAATTATACTTGACAGGTAAATCTGGTGAGAAAAATAGCGTGTAGGTAGTCAACGAGCTAAGGTAAGTAAGCTTGCAAAATGACAAAACACAAAGTTGGACATAGCCTCGTTCCCAGGCCGATTTGTCTTCAAAATAACGCTGGGTCGCCTCCTCGACCTGGTATTGATTGTATTGTATCTGGGCGTGGTTACAACCGGATACAAAAGCAGAGAATATCTGCTTTTGTATCCTGCTTCCTCCTGAACAATACTAAAGGTTACTTGTGTAGGACATTTAGTCCGTAGTTTTACGACATGTTTTACGATAGCGATAACCACGCCCAGATACAATCAATACCAGACCGAGGAGCCGACCCAGCGTTATTTTGGAGACGAATCGACCTGGGAACGAGGCTAAGTTGGACATAGCTTTTTCCTTGGCAATCAATTTTTTATTGACCACATAATTATATCTCAGCTCTGGTGCATATTCACTGTGTGACTCGGGTTCACCTCTTCAGCAGTCAGAGAGAATCATGATTCTAAGTTGTCTAAACTCGCTAGCAGCGTTTCTATGACGACCTTTACCAGGCTGCATGTTCAGCTAGGTCACTTACTACACAATGACCTTTACCAACCTGTGAGGTCCAATGCAGACCTCTGGGTGTCTGTAGGTAGGTAGTCTCACATGCACAGGGTACATGCTTCATCAATTAACTGCAGGATATTGCTGCCTGTTGTATTTGTGCTGCCTCTCCTCAAGATGTTGTGTGTGATTGCACTTCCTTTGTTGTACAGTGTGAGTGGCTGGGCAAGAACTAAAGCAATTGAAAGATTGTCTAATGAAGACTCAGAGACTGACTCATAACTTCACTTAGTTACGTCAATGTACATATGCTGTGTGTATCACTATCTTCGCCATATATGTCAAGTTAATTTGGGGGTATAACTTGAGTTTGGACTCAGACGTCTGATAGAGCTAGTTGTTTTCTGGAATTTCAGAAAAACATAAAATTGGACCAACAGACCATTAGAACTTTAACAAACAGTCGCCATCATAGTAAGTCTATCACATGTTTTCATTAAAGTTTGGTTTTGTTTAAAATTCTGATTTGATACAAAAATACCCAGTGACATTCATTAACTAAATTGTCTCTACTCTATATGATAATTAAATTCTAGAGGACCCTAACATTTTTGGAATGATTTTTTGTCTTTCCTGTTCCATTTTGTACTCTTCGACCTCAGTAGATAGCTCCAACTTGCGCTGAATAGTTTTCTTTAGCAATATCATCACATCTTCAAATTCTATAGCCTTGGTTTCAATGTCTCTCTTTACTTTAGAAATTTCGTGCATGTACTCTTCACACCTTTTGGAATACATTGTTCTCAAACTGAGTTGTTCATCTTTGTCTTTTTTCACAATTTTCAACTGATGTTTTAGTCTTGCGAGCTCTGTTTGGTAGGCTCTAGCTTGACCTTCCAGTTTGCTTCGTAGACTACTGATTGCAACGTCTGTGGTGGTGGATCGAGCCTTCATAATCGCACGTAGATTGCTAATTTCTTCAATCTTGTGGGCAAGTTTTGATTTCCATTTGCTGACGCTTGCTTCTAAATCATTGTTTGTTTTCTTTTCACCAGCTGTACTAAGTGTGGGAGAGGAGGGATTTGAAGGTATGCGTTTGATAGTCGAATGAGCCAGTGATTTCTCAAGCATTGTTTTCGTGAAGCGTTCTAGGGGCAGCCTCATAGAGCGTAGTTGTTGGTGTAGCTGAACAATAGCAAATAAAGATTGGCTCTCATGGTGAACAGGGACAGAGGATTTGGTTTTCACAAGCTGGATAGAGTAGAATGGATCATCTTCATTGTTAGAATTAGCGGTTACATCATGGGCATTTTGACTGTCGGGAGAGGATCCACCTCGGTTTTTTTCAGAGCCAAGAGTGACCACTGTCTTGTGGAGATTGCGAAGGTCATCTGTCATCGAGGTCAGTTCAGTTTGTGAGCTAAAAATGATGTTCTCAAGTTTTTCGATCGTGTTAGAAAAAGACACAAGTTGCTCTTCAAGTAAAGTCATTTCACGTCTCAGTTCGGTATTTTTAACCTGCTCTTCAGCGTATTCTTTGTGTACTGTTTCTAAGCCAGAAGCTGAGGATTCCTTTATGCGTTGTAACTCGTTATTCAAGCCTTCGATTTCTATTTCTTTTGAAGCTTTATCGGCGGATGCCGAGTTAAGTCGATTTCTTAGCCGCCCAATGGTTTCCTCTTTTACAAGCACATCCTCTTTCAGAGATGATAACAATGTGTCCCGTTCAGAAATTGCTTTAGCATATTCTTCTTTGACACTGTCAATTCGTGCAAGGGTTTCAGTCTTCTCGAGTGAATGAGATGAGATCCTTTCCTCTAGAAACAGTTTTTCTTTTTGAAGACTAGTGATATTGTTTTCAGCTTCTTTGCATCTTTGCTGTAAGGCTTCCAGTTCAACAGAGTCTACGTTTCCCAAAAACGAGTTTTGTAGCTCACTGAGAAGACTAGGCATTCTCTTAGGGGAGTAGGGTGTGGATTGCATGTTAGGGTCCAAACTACCGTCCCGTTGAGTAGGAGAAAGAGAGGAGAGTCGCGTGTGATCAGGAGTGGTTTTAATGGTGCTCTTCTTGCTACCTAAAGAGGGAGGGGGGCTAACACTTTCTTTTTCAATGGCCCAGCTTGGATGGTGTGGAGGGGAACGCATTTCTTCTTCTAGTAGTTTAGTTTCCAATATTGACTTAGCCTCTCTTTCTTCGTTGAGTGCATCTACTACTTGCTTCGCCTGGTTTTCAAGATCTTCCTTTTCTGTTAGAGCCAGCTCGTACTTTTGTTGTAACGACACAGACTCTAGGGCCAATGTTTGGTTTATTTCTTGTAGCATAGAATGTTCTTCTTCAATTTTCATGAGACTTTGGATTCTCTTTTCTTGCTTTTCGATGTCTTTCTTCATCGCGTCTGTTTCTCTACTAGAAGTTGTTTGTTCTTGCTTCAATCTCCTGTTGTCCTCTCGCAGTCCATCACATTCTCTCCGTTGTCTGCATAGAATATTACCATAGTAACGGTGACAATACATTCATTGTTTCAGAGTGTATGAAAAACGGAGTACACTAGTAACAATACAGATATCTCTATGCCAAGTTGGACAACAACATGTTGATGTCCTAGAATCAGCAAAGACACACACAGTACACAGAATGCAAGCCAAACACTCTAAGAGGACATCAAAACTCCATACTAGTCTATACGTACGTATGCAGCTAGCTACAATTTTGAATTACCTTATTGTTACTATTGTAGATGGGTACTAATTTTAGCAAATTTTAGCGATTTCGTGATTATCGCTAAATTTTGTCCGCGTTAATAAAACATTTTGTCCGCGTTTCTAATTATGTTGTGTTGAATTTGGTTAATTTGGTGCGAATCGCCAAAATGAGTACCATAAAAACGAAAAAAAATCTGAAAACGCCAAAACTACTACCCGTAATAGTAACAATAAGGTAACACAAATAAATAGCTCCCTCTAAGAATAGCCACGGTTAAGGGTAGCTACTATTATACAGTAGACAGTGGCAGATATTGCTCCAGTGATCACCTGTCCAGCTCAGTGTTGAGAAAGGTGTTGTGGCCATTGAGATGCTCCTGCTCAGAAGTAGACTGTTTCAGCTTCCTCTCTAGTTGACGAATCTCCTCCCTCAGGTTGCCTACCTACAGTACACACACACACACACACACAAACTGTGCTCAGCCCAGAGACATTGTACAGTACTTGATTATCGGTAGTAGAGGTATAGCGATGTTTTGTGCATGTTAGCATTGGAGCTTGTGTTGTTATGTTTTTCTTTTACCTTTGCTATGAGAGATGTTTCTCTTGTCTCCATTTCATCAAGCAACTGCTCTCTCTGCGACTCAACTTCTTTTAGTCTCTTCTCATAATCTATCTGGACCTGCTTGATAGCCTGCACATGCATACACACAACAACAAAAAGAGTGCTTATGAACATTTTAGAGCCACAGTGACAAGAAAACTCACACACTATACAGCAGCTTAAGAACTGAATTAATGGTGTAAAAACTCATCAATATACGACAATACCTACAGTACATACAGGAATCAAACTACATGTATTTTTGTGCATGCTTCACACAATTATCAATTATCTTGACCTACAGTGACTGAGTTGTCCAGTTCTCTCTTGGTGCTCTCATACAGTCCACTCAGCTCATCGTACTGACTCCTCAGGGCTTGTTTCTCTGACAACAGTACCAGTCCATACTCAGCTGCCTGTGCTCTTTCCTCGTTAGCCTCAGCTATGGCCATTCTCAAGCTCTCCACCTCTGTCGTCAGCGACTGCTCGTCCAGGAGGTGGGAGGTTGCATTCAGCGAGAGGGTCTCCATTACACTTGACTGTGTGTGTAACAGTATACGTGAGGTACTACTATACATGTAGTTACCTATAGCTAGCATATAACTAACGCCTCACAGACAAGTCAGTATAGTATTAACATACGCTAATATAGTGTAGAATACACAGTAGCTAGGCCACAACAGATCACAGCCATTACTCATCAACAGCATAGGTACGTTTATCACCAAGATATCACAATTGCTTGTACAAGAACAAGCCTAGCTGAGCTAAATATACAAGCTATTGTATATCTATGTACAAAAACAAGCTTTAGCTGACCTACCGTACAAGGACCGTACAAGCTCGAGAAATAAGCACCATCTATCAAAGCCTTGCTTATAAGAAACACTCTTTCATTGTGTAGACCACACAACAGCATTAGTTAAAACCTTGCAAGGGCGTACAAAAAAGGAGATAAGCTTGTTTGTGGGTATTTAGTCCAAACACAAAAGTCGTAGTGCATGATGCACTTGTCAACATGATGCACTTGTCAAAGAGAGCACTTGTCAAAGAGAGTGGACACACAAAATATTTCCACAGGCACAGGAAACTTGATTAACACCCACAATGGAAGCTATTAATCACTATAGTGTATAGTATTGACTCTACACAATGCAGTGGACAGCCTAACTGTAACATTCTCACTACTAAGGTCAAATTGAGTTGAGCCCTCGTTTGTAGTTATAACTTGCACCATTGGTTCTTATATTTAAATGCCGCTTCAGACAACACTTTTACAATACACTATAATCTTGTACTAGGACAAATTAATAGGCCAAAAATCACATTGTAAATCTACTTCCTGGGCTCAACTCAAACCAATTTGATTTTAGTACTATCTACTTTACTAGTACATGTAGATATGCCTAGTCTCTAGAGCACAGTGTATGCCATAGAGTCTCTATTCATACTCACTATTTATACATAAAACAGCTCAGGGGATACAGTCTGTCAGCCTGTTCACTGTGTGGTGTTTCTTCTTTTCTTTTAAAATAGGCGTGGTTGTAATATCAAACCACGCCTTTCAACTATAAAGTGAAAGGCGTGGTTTTAGACATATTACCTAGACTTGCACTAATTTTTTCGATCAAGTACTAATTGACATTACAACAAGAGGGGCTAGGGGGTAATTGAGAGGATGTTCATTCACTCAGGGGAGAAATAGTTTATTTTGTCTGTGTAAATTGGTCTCTATGGAAAGAGCGACTTCCTCTGAATTGAAATCATGTGCTTCAATAAGAATTTTTTTAGACATACAGTTTTATAAACAAGCAATTACAACACACTCACACTAATTTTGAACGTCTAGCATAGTCTGCTATGGCCACATCTGGTTTCAGGAGAAGGCATAATGTGTCTGAAGCTGTGGAGACAGGAATACGTCCTGCAAGTCCTTTTCTTGACCAGTCCTTTATCGTGCCTGAAACCAGGTAAGATGATATCAGGACCTGTGGTGTAGCTAGTTTAGCACCTGAGCCTGAGTTTAGCATTGAGGCTCCAAATCTAGTTCAAATCTCAGCAGCACCTATTTTTGTTTCTTTTATGCTGTATAATTAACTGGAATTAGGCCTAGCTAGTTGTTTGTCTATTAATTAATATGTAGTCCTTGTTAATTTTCATATGTAGGCCATCTTCAAGCGCTCGTCGAGCTCGAGCAAACACCCTTGAGGATGTGAACATCCCTGAACATGAGCTTCAGGCCCTTAGGCGTCGTGCCCTACAGCACAGGGAGTCTGTCCAGGGTAACTTCACCACGGAAAGTCAGCTGCTTCGTAGAGTATGGAAAACTGTGAACAAAATTGGGAGCAACAGGAAACACTACTCGTTGTTCGTCTTCCATAGGAGTGGCTCGTTTAGGATAGCTATTAAGAAAATAGCCAAATCTAAGTAAGCCAGCTGAACCGGTCGGTACCCACCACTGCACTGAGGCCTCCTCACACCGCAAACGTCTAAATTAAAGTCCCACAAAAATTTGTGCTAAATAAATGGTTGTGTCGTATGGGCAGAATGGCCAAATGGCGCTTTAATTTAGACGTTTATGGTAATCAGGAGCAGGTCACTCTCTATAATGCAGCCACTGTTAGTCTCCCTAAATGTAAAGTACCGTTATACTTATACACAGGAGCAGTCATATTGAACTCGTTTTATTTCCCGTGTATGCAGAATATTCAAGGTGTTCATTGCAGCGGTGGTACTACTGCACTTTATAACACTGTGCTTATACGATCCAGCGATCAGTCGAGACGATAAGCCTATCAACAGTATCATCGTGAGTAACTAGCTGTTGTAACCACCTAAGCAATTGTACACTGGGTCTGTTAGAGGTCGGTTTCACTGCACCAACCACTTTCTGTATTAAATTTTGAAGCTAGTTTAGCTTGATGAGTTTCAAAAGCTCTTTTTCACGGATATTAATTTTCTGTTATTTCTGCGAATGAGAGTAAAGTCGCAAAAATGGTAATTCGCAGATAATTAGGTAAAATTATCCAAATTGACAAAAATTTATACCAGCAAAATGTACAAAACTGTATAAACGCAAACTAATCTACCTATGAAAATATGTCACCTCATTTATTTCCTCCCTGTAGTATTTTGTGTCTGTGGTTGTGCTGGCACTCTATATAATGGAAGCAGTGCTCAACATAATAGCGTATGGTCTGGTTCATTCTCCCAAGGCCTATGTACGGAATTCTGGACACGTTCTAGACTTGTTTGTCATCCTAGTCGGGTGAGTACAGAATGTGTGTCAGGATCAGCAGTTGTTTTAAACGGCTGTATTTGCAGTTTCTAGCTTTTCTACTCGGTTGTTTTTACACTTTTATTCTAACAAACGTACATGTGCAGTGTGCATATTTGTAGCTTTAATTCAGTTTCAACGTTATTTTTCCTGCTAGCCATGTCCTTTAATCTGGTGACTTACATACACCACACCTTGTCTTTTTGCAGGATTTTGTACATTGCAACGTTTAAGAGTAACCATCTAGTTGGAGAGGTCTTTGCTTCGTTCATGTCATTCAAACTTCTCAAGTTGTTCGCATTGTCAGACAGTGAGCAACAGAATAATCATGCCCTACATTCTGTATGTCTCATAGTTGGCGTGTTCCTGGAGCTCATTACTGTAACAGTATTATAGAGGGTGGCCTGCGAACACATGCTATGGAGGCTCATTACTGTGACTGTATTATAGAGGGTGGCCTGCTAATACATGCTATGGAGGCTCATTACTGTGACTGTACTACCGTATAGCGAGAAATTTTGTTGGATTTTATTTTTGTTATTTTTGTTACGGAGAGCCTCCCAACGAAAATTTAACTACGAAAATCTCGACATTCGAATAGTAGCCATGGACAGTATAGGCTACTATGATGACGTGCTCAGGCATACAACGAAAATAAGACCACAAAAATTAATTCCAAAATAACGGTCAGGTGGTTCACAATTAGAACGAAAAATATTCGCGAGTTGGTTCTATCATAC
>VSKX01094801.1_pt1 | contig 14052 bp, 11 predicted proteins | sample 4799481 | NCBI WGS metagenome assembly VSKX01 (sample SAMN12179537, study PRJNA552185) | sponge metagenome | biome: deep-sea hydrothermal plumes; feature: spots directly above weak diffusing fluid; material: sea water; isolation source: sponge from the Swan site of a hydrothermal vent ...
AGTAACCTTTAGTATTTTGCAGGATAAAAAAGCAGATATTCTCTGCTTTTTGTAACCACGCCTAGATACAATCAATACCAGGCCTAGTTGTCGACCAGCGTTATTTTAGAGACAAATCGGCCTGGGGACGAGGCTACAAGAGTACATGAAGACTCCTGGTATGCTCACTTACAAGTGCTTGTGTTGACACCCCCAGTCACACTCACACCCTCATTTGTACTTGCTTGACACCTCAGGTGTATACTCTCACACCCTTACGTACTTGCATACTCACACCCTCACACGTACTCATCCACAGCTTTTCATACGTTCGGCATCATGGTGACGGTGAAAGGTTAGGCTTGCATTAGTAGAGTTCTGACTAGATAGTCACTTTTTTGTGATAAGTTCTTGTAGTCACGGTTTTTGGCTGCATATGAGTGTGTCGACTACACCGTTGACTATGCAAACTGGCCACGCTTTTCTCTCCACTCTTCACAGATTGCACACGCTCGAGCAGAGAGGGATATTTTGGTGGAGGCTGACAATGTGTGGGTGGTGAAGATGTATTACTCTTTTCAAGACACCATCAATCTCTATCTGATCATGGAGTTCCTACCAGGAGGGGACATGATGACTCTGCTCATGAAGAGAGACATTCTCTCTGAAGATGTGACTCGTTTCTACATTGCTGAAACTGTGCTGGCCATTCACTCCATTCACGAGATGGGATTCATACATAGAGACATCAAGCCTGATAACTTACTACTGGATGCCAATGTAAGCCCTTGAGTGAAGCGTAAAATGCTGAATTATTACACTATTTGTGAAGGGTCACATAAAGCTCAGTGATTTCGGTCTCTGCACTGGTCTCAAGAGGAGCCACAGGACAGAATTCTACAGGGAACTCAATAACTTAGACTTATGTGAGTGGTATGGGGTGTGCCTAGTCTATGTCAGAGGAGGTACGACACACGTGCCCCATTGATTGCTAATTTGCAATTGCAATTTGAATCACGTAAGCAAAAGGTTTGCTGCATTGGCTAAGAAGCTTACTGTAGCTATGTACGTACGTACATGTACTGGACAAGTCAGTTGTAAGCTATCTAGACGGATCCTATCTATGACAAATCTTAGCGCAGTGACCGACCCAGACTGGCTTCAAGCACACTTCCACGTGGCATGCTGATTCAGCAAAACTACGTGCTCATGTGATTCATATTGCAGTCGATGGGGCGTGCATGTGACCAGTACTTCCTCTGAGTCTATGTGCATGCAGTCGTTACTCGCTATGTGTTAATCTCCTATAGCTGATTCACAAGACTCTAAGAAGTTCTCCCAGGCATGGAAGAAGCAGAGAAGAGATAGAGTGAGCTATTTATCGCACTTGTTCCCTCCCTATCCCCTGTCCCCTTTCCGTACAGGCCTACTCTACCGTGGGTACTCCGGACTACATTGCTCCTGAAGTATTTATGCAGACTGGCTACACTTACGTCTGTGACTATTGGTCCTTGGGAGTCATTATGTACGAGATGTTGATGGGTGAGTGGGGGTGGTCTCGTAAATCAACCTTTGTCCTACCATGTTGTATAGCCTTCTGGCAAAACACGTTGTGTACACACTAGGGTATTTTGAACCCAACTGTCGGGCAACACACATACCTTTTTGTTTTAGTTCTTTTATAAACATTATTTTATTTCCTACTCGGGGCATTGCCCTAATTGCCTGTCGTTGTTCAGGGTTTCCTCCGTTCTGTTCTGAGAAGCCTCAAGACACATACCGTAAGATAATGAACTGGCGACAGCACCTCATCTTCTCTCCTGAGCTGCCACCCATTTCACCACAGTCAGAGGACCTTATTAGGAGGTAGTATGCATATAAAATTGCGTGTTACCAACCAAGCGCTGTGCATTTCAATGCTCATGTATTTTAACCAGTCTAAAACAAAGCGTATCATCGGAAAGGCCTTCTCAAGAGCTGCTTAATGCGTACTTTTGAGCAATGTTGTGTACTCTCAAAGCTAGCCACCATCTTGTGTTGTTCTGGAAAGCTGTTAGCTTACTGCAATGTTATTTTTGTCTGCAGACTGGTGTGTGACAGCCAGAATCGTCTTGGCTACGACGTAGATGACCTCAAGAATCACTGTTTCTTCAGGGGCACTGACTGGGAGCATATTAGAGATCGGCCATCGGCCATTCCCATCAACGTCAAGCATATGGCCGACACCTCCAACTTTGATGACTTTGAGGAGCTCGATGAACAGAAGAGATGTAAGTATTAGTAGAGTGAATCCTACACACTTGACTGTATCCACCTTGCAATTTAGTTTTACATACTGGTAATTATGCTTGAATCGCACATTATCAAGTTGAAATGTTCTGTTACTTATTTCGTTTCTGTGGTGCTCATCCTTTATCCTGTGCCTTTGTGTACTGCAGCTTTTAACGATGGCAACGAAGAGGCAAAGAAAGATTGGGTGTTCCAGAACTACACCTTCAAGAGGTTTGAGGGTCTCACTCAGCGAGGACTGCATCAGAGCTCTCACAGTGGCTGGGCAGAACAAGCCAAATAAACGAACTGGAATCATTCATGACTTCGTTTTATCTCAATTTATTAGTTGTATACTATGAGTGTACACAGTACAGTGCCTATGACTGATGAGTGCAACCTCATTAAAAATTTGAGCTTTTCAGTTTTACTAGTGACGATCTTTACCTGCTAAGTGACACCGTAACAACAATAAAGTACATAATTATTATGAGTAATTACGCAATTTGTACACCTGTAGCTAATGTAAAAGTGATAAAGCAAACGCTCTATGATGGACTGGGATATACTGGATGAGGAGATACGGCGAGAGCTGGATGCAATCAGTCTGGGGCCGGAGGACTCGGACACGGAGAGCAGCCCCACCCCCTTCCAAACATACCCTGCTGCTCAGGTAGTCCCACTAGATAGGGAGAGTTGGCACTACATACATAAGCATGTGTTCTTTGCATTGCAGGCTGAGGAGGTGTCAGATGTGACTGCTCTGTTTCGTGGTTACCTGGAGACTACAGGTGGTGCAGAGGGAGTGGAGGAGGTGCTGAGTGGAGTCAAAGAGCTGCTTCACACCTCCTCGCCAATACACACAGCAGCAGTAACTCCACTACATCCTGTAGTCGACCAGTCTGAAGCAGACGACAGCTTAAGGAGCCTTGATGATAACGACCACCTCGCACAGTCAGCGAACACACCAGCTGATGCACTTGTCAGTGGTAACGTAGACGCTGATGCCTCAGGGTGTGATCACTCGAACAAACCTGCTGATGCACTTGTCAGTGGTAACGTAGACGCTGATGCCTCAGGGTGTGATCACTCGAACACACCAGCTGATGCACTTGTCAGTGGTAACGTAGATGCTGATGCCTCAGGGTGTGCTCACTCGAACACACCAGCTGATGCACTTGTCAGTGGTAACGTAGACGCTGATGCCTCAGGGTGTGATCACTCGAACACACCAGCTGATGCACTTGTCAGTGGTAACGTAGACGCTGATGCCTCAGGGTGTGCTCACTCGATGGACAGTAGCTGGGAGAGAGAGAAACTAGTCACTGAACAACAGCTAGCTCAAGAACAGCTCTTGAAAGAGGTGAGTTAACATAGTACATTTACTTCCTTGCAGGCCTCGGGCTATAGTCGTGGTGATACGCGCCAATCTTTGTATTTAGGCTCTAGTTAGTAACCATAGCTGCTTACAAAAAACTCTAGGGTTCCATATATTCAATGTTGTTGTGGATGATGAACAAAATGCTATGGACTAGTCTCAAAAACATTAGTGAGGTACATTGTATTATGTCTCTCTATATACACACACACACATGTGAAGATTGAGTTGAATGCTCTCATTGAAGAAAACCAGAGAAAGTTAGAGAAGAGAGAGAGGATGATGGTGAGTCAGCTCGTTATAAGAATGTACTTTAGTCCCGCCTGGTTATTGCTAGCTTGAGCGCGAGAGAGCAAAAGCTGCGGTAAAGTTGCAAGCTCACCTCAGAGGTCATCTCACCAGACTAAGATATCGAGAGACACGTCTTCTTAAGAACAAAATGGCTACCCTCATCCAGGCATCTTGGAGAGGTCACCAGTAAGCCATACTGTATGCTCACAGTATACAATTATAATCATTACCTTTTAAAGAGCTAAAAAAAAGAAGCTAAAATTGTTGAAAGGAATTGGAGTCATCCTGAGAAGTTGGAGAGCCTATAGGTACTGCATGTAACTATGTTAGAGATTGTTGCTCAAACTACTACGATTCACAATTTCAGGTTCAGACAGAGGAGGTTGTGTGCTGTGGTGTGTGTGCAGAAACACTGGAGAGCTTATAGGTGTGACTGTTACTAATAGCTAGAGTCGATCTACTCTATTTCAACATTCTAGACTATTTCTGTATATATAATGCAGGTTCAGACAGAAACGTTTCATTGCGGCAGTGTGTGTACAGAAACACTGGAGAGCCTATAAGTACGTATAATGGATATACCTGTCACTAAACTACGTATATAGTATTAGCAGTACCTGGTTATTATTTTCAAAAACACAGGTTCCGACAGAAAAGATTTAGCTCGGTAGTGTGTATACAGAAACATTGGAGAGCTGTCAAAGAGAGGCGACAGTCAGTCAAGAGGTGAGTTATATACAGCCACTTTTCTATGCACAAGCTTACATTTCTCTGTTATAATAGAATGAAAGCTGCCAGAGTAATCCAGAGAGCCTGGAAAGGGTACAGGACTGCAACTTCTGTTAAAGTAACAGAAGAGAACACACCAGATATTACTGCAGCTGCTCATTTGGACCAAACCACAATCTCAACTGAACCGGCCACTAGTGACTTGCCTCAACTTACAGACAACTCTTCTGTTCGGCAATCACAGGAAACACTTAGCAACCCCCTGCCATCCAACCTACCAATAAAACACATTGTACCATTGACAAGTCCGAATAAATTAACCATTTCCAAGAGAATACAAAGTTCTCTGAGATTGATGAAGCAGAGCAGCAGTGCTCAAGAGTTAGAAGTAGCTGTTGGAGCAAGTAGCCCCCTTCAAATAGCAAGAAGCTCCTCACTTCCAGGAACAACAAAGAAGAAGCTGACTAAGTCAGACTGGAGCCAACTTGCTGTCGATAAGAATATCCTTGTCTCTGTGTTAGCTGGTCAAGAGGGCCTCCCAATAAATGCTGATATCAAGCAAAACCAGGACTCGAAAGAACAAGTTTCTCTCATCGAAAACAAATCAGTACCACCCCTCAAAGACGAACCATCGGAGGATTCTACTCCTAGTCAAGACAAAATAGAGTATGTGCAGTCATTGCAGGAGTCCCCCTCGAGAGAGAGTGCTGTGGAGAACGAGAGTGTTGCATTGGCTAAACAGAGGGAGGGCAGACAGAGGGAGATGGCTCTAGCACAGCAGTCTAGGGACAGAATGAGTCAACTCATCAGCGAAGAGGAGATACAACAAGTGAGTGTATCCAGTGAGCAATATCCCAGCAATAACGATATCGTACTTATGAGTTTATCCGAAAACTATCCACAGATACAGTACAATATGTGTGCATACTGTACATACTACCTACACTGTATATACATGTTTCCAGCTAGGAATAAGTAACATGTGGTTGAGTTTTCTCCGCTGCATGCACTGTTTATCAATGTACGTGTACAGGTGGCCAAGAAAAAGCGAGCCCATGCAACCTATCGTAACCAGTTGGAATTTGCTGCCCAGCCCCTTTCCCCGAGAGCTTGGTGTGGACTGGTCACTGAGAGACTGGAAGAATGGAGACGGCAGCACCGAACTTGGGCACATCCTACACCTCCCACACCGGCTACACGGTCCTCACACCCCCACCCCCCACACACAGGCACACCGCTCACAAAGGCACAGATAGTCGCAGCGTCCCCAAAGGGCACCCCTCTGGAGCAAGTTGCCATCGTAGTAATGTACAGGAGTCGGTCTCCAGTTGAGCTGCGTAGTCTGACAAAGTGTACACAGCTCTCAAACCTCTCGCTAACAAAGTGTGGTCTGGCATCACTGTCTGGACTAGAGGGATGTTCTCAACTCAAAGAAATCAAAGTTCAGGTATATAGGATGATCAATATACAAACTGAATACGTACAAATGCTATATACGTATGTACACTTTGTGTGCTATTGTTGTACATTTTCCTAGGTACGTATATAACTGTATATCTTGTGTATGTGTGCAGTCTAACAGTATCGAGCACATGGACCTGTATGGACTGAAAGGACTCTGTTTTGCTGATGTCAGTGACAATCGTCTTGCCTCTATTCACGGTCTTCAGTCGTGCGCTAATCTGCTGACTCTCGATCTCTCTGAGAACCGACTAGCTCGACTCGCTGGCTTGGACGGTTGCCATCAGCTGCAAAAACTGACGGTGGACAGCAATCTTATTATTAACTCAAAGGTCATTTATGTGCAGTACATCTTTGACAGCCTATAACTTTTGTTTCGATTGTCAAATTTGAAAAGTAGAAGTATGCATTCAATAGTTTTTAAGAAGGCCTTTTTTAATGAGTTTTCATCGTCTCCTCCCCTCTCCCATTTAGGGTATGGTGAGTCTGCAAATGCTGCAGTGGTTTAGCTGCTCAGAAAATCATCTCCCTCGAGTAGAGGGCCTGGACAACTCCTATCTACTTCAGCACCTAGGCCTGGGACAGAACAACTTGCAACAAGTATGTTATATGTGAAGTGTGTGCAGAAGATGTGCTCTAATAAATAACGACATCTTTTTTTTTGGCTATAAAATGTATGAACTAAATATCTCTCTCTTTTGTGATCATATAGGCTCCTATGTTGTGTAATCATGTGTTATTGAGGGAGCTGTGTCTGGATGGAAACAGTCTCTCTGACATGGCTCCTCTCTCCAGAGCCTGGCTACCATTGCTACAAACACTCAGTCTAGCCAACAACTGGTGAGTAGTGAGTGACCTTGTCTGTGTACGTGTGTGGGTGGGTGCATGCTTGTGTGTGTGTGTGTGGGTGGGTGGGTGCATACCTGTGTGCAAATGATTTGCCTCCTTGTCTTGCAGTATCACAGAGCTGGCTTCTCTCACGTGCATGATCATGTTAGAGACTCTGGATGTTGGCAACAACTCTCTCTATGGTACACATGCACGCACACAAACCACACACACACACACGCACGTGTATACTCATCTACCTCTCATTGCCATCTACCATTGTGCACGCACACAATAGATTTGCCAGTTCTGCTTCAGTGTGTACGAGGTTGCTATCAGCTTCGTAAACTGGTCGTCAATGGTAATCCAGTCTCAGAGGAGCCTAAACTGCGTCATTATATAACCAAAGCTCTTCCGTGTCTCGCAACTCTGGATAACAACCCACTGAGAACAAAGGTACAATAAAGGATGCTCAATGCCCTCAATGTAGCGCTAGCTAGCTATCGTATAGCGGACAATTTTGTTATCGTTATTTTCGTTACGGAGAGCCCCAAAACGAAAAATTAATCCACGAAAATCTAGACAGTAGCCTCATACAATGAAAATAAGACCACGAAAATGCGCCAAAAATTAACTCAACGAAATTTCCCGCTATATGGTATGTGGTTCACTTGCAGGCCCAGGTTCCTACTGTGGTCAGCACCAACTCAGCGTATGTGCTCTGTAAGAGACAAATAGAGGAACAAAATGAGGCTAAACCAAAACAGACAAACCAGTAAGTCATCCTACATGTAGATAGCTGGAGCAAACTTCTGCAGCTTCCGTATAATATATACGTACATGCTCCTAGTGTATGCACATACAGTATATAATATAATTATGTACATGCTTTAAATTGGTGTAACGTATGTTCATGCATACAGAGTTGAGAGTGGAGATGGTCCACCTACTCCAGCCTCAGTGGTCCAGGCACTACAGGATAGGGTGAGTCTGAATGCTGGACTCACATGGATTACTGTATAATTGAGTAATCACACTGAATGCTGGACTAGCTCACATGGATTATGTACCATACCAGGAGTACATGTACTCCTGACCATACTCATTCACTGGTCTCCTCCCACTCTACCACCTGTGCTGGATGGGCACACCTAGACTATATAACTCATGTTTCATTCATTTAATTTTCTACTCGTTTGTACTTTACCCAAATTCTACTCGTTTGTAGCTACTTATTTACTTCTTCGATAATTTTTTTTACTGTATTGAGTAATCACAGTGAATGCTGGACTCACATGGGTTACTACTGTATTGTACACTGTAGGTGGCTTCCTGCAGTCGATATGAAGCTCTTCTCATATGTCACCTACGAGAACACGAGGCTACGTTGATGCACAATAGTGCACCCTCCTCTCCATCGTACGTAACATAACTAGTCACATGACTTGTGTGTATATATTGTGTACTGTATCTTAGAGTACAGTAGCAATTTTCTCAATTTTCAGTCATCTCTCACTATCCCAGGCCTCGTCGCAAGCAGCTGCTTCGGACAAGAGCAGCTGTGAGAATACAGGCCACGTGGAGAGGCTTTGTCTGTCGAAAGAGAGTTGATTCTCTGAAGCAAATCTATCATAGAGCTGCTACAATCATTCAAGTGAGCTCAATAATTCAAACATTACTGCATCGTTTTAGATATTTTCTCTGCTCATTTTTTATATTACATGTATAACTGGTCTGTTAGATAGACCCCAGACTAGCCTCGTTCCTGGCCCCATTTTTCTCTATTATAAAGCTGGGTCTCGAAAACAAGGCCCGGTTTCCTATTGCAGCAGATACGCTTCAAATTATCCAAAATATGGGTAATCATACCACGAACAGTGAAATTATACCGTAAACTAGTCATTACTAAGAATTTTGTTTCGTGCTACTCAGTTCATGATCAATGGGTTCGTCTGAGTTCCCTGAAGCTGTGGCTTATCAGTGGCGGATCCAGAAAATTGGAAAGGGGGGTTCAAGATTCCGACTAGGCGGCTTTTATTCGAAACCGGGTTGCACTGTTTCGAATAAATAGCCGCTTAGTCAGAATGCTGACGATCGTAAGGCCTATCTGCAAAAAAATCTAAGCTTGGCTCCTAATCTGAGCAGCTATCTGGTCTGAAAGGGGGGTTCCGTGGCATCCTGGGAACCCCCCCTGGATCCGCCACTGCTTATGCCCTTTTTTGAGTTGGTCTTGAAGACCTCAGACCTCAGCTCGAAGTGGAACATAAAGGGCAGCAGTTGGTAGCAGAAAGACTTGCCATAGCCAGTGGGGAACCAAGCGAATACATATCGTGACCATTGTAGAGGTGTATGAGAGCCTCCTCTGGCTTTGTTTTCAACCTAGCGTTAAAAATAGAGAAAACTCGGGCCGGGAACGAGGCTAACTAGCTAGCTACAGTTCATAGAAAATGCTTCCAATTCTGACAATATAATAATAATATTATGTTGGTGTACATTGTATAATTTATATGACATTACTGTACAGTCACTGTTAATCTCAGGCCCACTACCGAGGGTTCAGGTTGAGAGCCAGACTGCGGATTGTGTTAGAGGCAGCTCAATACATTGACGAGAGTGATGGTGCCGGTGACGGAGCTGGGAGTGACGACGACATTGACTTTGAGGAGGAAATTGTTGTTGATTTCCTAGATGAGGTAAGTCACTATATAATTACACTAGCTTAGCTACTTATATGTTTTGCGTGCGATTTAAATTTTTTGCAAACTTAATGCAATTTTGTTGGCTTTTCTTCAACTTTTGCTTAATTGCACCTTTCGAAACCCGGTAGTAAATATAACAAATGGCAAATCATTTTTAAGCTACAGTCCAAGAGAGAAGAGTGTTTACTTTCCTATGTTTATACAGTAGGTTGATACTCTTGTGGTTTGTCCTACTATCCCACAACTTGTGCATTGTGGTTGCATAAAGGGTAAACCAACTGAGTCAGCAGTAGTTGTCGTACAGTTATAATATACGCTGTACGTATGTGTCATGTACTAGCACTCTCTCTTACAGTCTGCGTTGGATCGTGAGTTAGAGCCACTGAGTCCCACAGAGCCTCCTCCAAGCAGACGCAAAATATCCTCCCTCACTCAGCCTTATTATGGAGGGCGGCCAGTATTCGAGGCTTCTACTCCTGCACCACCACCACCGATGGTGCCCGTGTACACTCTACCGGGTTGTGTAGAGGCAGAGGTACCATTCGATGAGATACGGAGGCAACAAAGAGAGAGTCGTCGTGAGCCTGTGCGGGAGAGTAGTGTGAGTGAATCATTCGGAGCCCCTATAATTAGCGAGGAGAGTGATGATTCTGTGAGGGGGAACCCCCTAGCAGCATGGGGAAGCACCTCAGGGGTAGACAGCAGCACAGTGGAAGAGTCAGAAAAGAAAGTCGAGAGTGTGAAGCAGATTGTCAATGAGTGGTGAGCGTTTGCATGCATAGCTGTCATAATTGTAAGCGGCCTTCATAAAGCCCGGTTCACGATTATGACGATAGACGCTCGTTTTTCGTACATTACGTTACGTTACGAAAAAAAAACGAGCGTCTAATCGGACGGTAGCTTACAAAGGACTATCGTCATAATTTATCGTGAACCAGCCTTTACACAACACGTGCACTGCATGACTAGGGGTCTGCAAAGCTCCTCTACTGCTAAACTGATGTTGAAGAGAGCAAAGAGACATAAGAAAATGCAAGCCAAATCAGCTCAAAAGAAGAAACTAGCTGGTAAGGACAATCGTGATCTACGTTAAATTGTATACTTATTCTTTGTGTATCTTATAGATCCTGCAGAGAGATTAGCTGCGTTCAAGAGGAAGGCTCCTCCCACACACATTGTGAGAGCACAAGCAGAGATGAGAGGTGTGTGTACTGTACTCGTGTAAGGAACTACTGTACGTGGTGTGACTGTGTCTGCGTGTGTTCCTACAGGTTATTCTCCAGCCGCTCGAACAGTGAGCTCACAATCTGACAAGAAAGACTTTGTCTATCGGTACGTGAGTCTACAGTAATTGCATAGTCCTATATACCGTATAGCGGGAAAATTTTCGTTGGGTTAAATTTTTGTTATCAGGCCTTGAAAGCGTATTTTTGTGGTCTTATTTTCATTGTTATGCCCTGAGCACGTCATCATAGTGGCCTGTCTAGATTTTCGTGGGTTAATTTTTCGGTTTGGGGCTCTCTGTAACAAAACGAAAATTTCCCGCTATACGGTATTGCAGTACTAATATAATACGAATGTGTGTGTGCGTTATGCAGGTGGGTCAACAACCACACCATAGTGCACGAGCAAGACCCTCTCTACAAGCCTAAGAATGTTCAACGGTAAGAGTACACTGGATGAAAAAAAGTCCTATGTGTCCAATTGTAGGAAATTTGTAGGAAATTTAGTATTGCCTATAGAGGATAGAGCCATTTCATTACATTTGGCTCTATCCTCTATATAGACAATACCACATTTCCTACAATTTTCCTACAGGAAATTTTACTTTTTGTGCAGTGGTAATTGCAGTCCTGTGGTAATTGTACTCTGTGTACATATTCGTGGTATGTGTTATATTAGCCTCGTTCCTGGCCCGAGTGTTTCTCTATTTTAACGTTGGGTTGAAAACAGGTTGTTTTTTCGACCCAGCATTAAAATTGAGAAAATTCGGGCCGGGAGAACGAGGCTAGTGTTATACAAGAGACAGTGTAGTGTGTTTACTACCTATGCAGGGGATCATCGTCACTGCTACCCCCCATGGAGCCTCGTGTGTTGGCTGGACATGCTCCTCAACTAGTGGTGAGCACTACATTATAATTATTATTACCACTGCTATGGGGCCTTCCACAAACAAACATCATCTCTCCTCCCCTCTCCATACTCTTCCTTCCCCCAGCAAACTTTAAGCGTTCGTGAGCAGGCAGCCCAGTTCTCAAGTGGCCCAGGAAGCAGCAATTCCTATCCTTCTATACGACACAAACTACTCAATGCAAAGAAGATAAACAGTGCAACTAACTTGACATAATGACAAACATTATTGATAGTTTTATCCGATCATTTTTGTCAATTCACACATTTTGTTATTCCAAACTCAGTCATTCTTTTCTTTTGGGTGCACAGGTTATACTCTACCTAACCCTACAAATACAGGGTCAGCTATAGTACCCACCCACTTTTATGTCTTGACAAATTTCTCCAATAAATATAAAGTGAGCCGAAATGTTAATTAAAGTAAAGTGAGCAAGTGAACAAGTAGAAAAGAGCATTGGCCACAAAATAAGAACATGAAATTAAATAATTTAAACCAGTTTACATGAACCTATACCAGTAGAGCTGTGATGGTTCTGTCGATTGCCTGAGGCTATAGTTACAACCTTAGCAACGTTAGTACACAGTGCTCTTTCTTCGATCTACAGGGAAAAAATTTATATCTCGTCAAAATGGACACCACGAACTACGTACACATGCTGCTATGTCACTCACCTCTGTTGTGATGTCGGGAATCTGTTGCTAAGGTGGTGGGCGTTTTTTGACCGGGGTTTGTCGTGAGAGTGCATTCGGGTAGAATGAAGATAGAGACGGCTGTTGCATAAATAGAGAGAAAAATTGAACGTAAGCACGTACACTAAAGCATACGTACATACTATTGATAAAAGCAGACCAAAATAATTAAGAAAAATATAAAAAAAAGAGTATACAATAGCAGTACTAAGGATCCTAGGAAGTAGGCAAAAAGTGGCTCTAATTTTTGACTGGTAGGGAATCACCTCATTTTGAGGTAATAGTTAGAAGAAATGTGTTTAAGCCAGAACTCGTCTGGACAGACCCTATCTATACGTACTTACACATAATTTATAAGCAGGACTAAAACTACACAGCTACTCACTGTTTTGTAACTGTTGTACTTTTGGCCCAAATGAGTCAAAGTATGGATGTCTCATACACTCGAGAGCAGATGTTCTGTTTTTAGACTCGAATCGTAGCAGCTGTTGGAGCAGGTCGATGGCGCTGTCCTCGGTGCCTAGACGAGGGGCATGAGTGGAGAGGGGATCAGCGTGGTAGATAGGGAACATGGCTGACTCAAACTCTTTGTTCTTAGTGATGCCTGGCCAGGTGCTCTCAGTAGGTGTGCCCAGGATCTACACAATAGAGTTATACAAATACCTAGTACACAGTACAATAAGCACACACAGTACACGAACATAGCAGCTACACACAGTATTAAAAGCACTCACGCACACCGCACTACATGCATATACAGCAAGTGATATAGCTGTGTGCTGTGTGTCTATCTACATTGTATAAGAACGCAGTGTGCACTGTATATATACACTAGCAGTATATTATGTTCATACACATACACACAGCATATACAATTTGTGTACACACACTGCTAAATAATTAGTAAGTGATTGGAGCAAGCTCACATTTTAGTACATATATATATTATTATACCGATAAGTTGAGAGACGTACAATGTATTGCACACACATACCTTCCACTGTAACAGGAGCTCCTCCTCTGTGTTGGAGCCAGGGAACATTGGCCTCCCACACGCCATCTCAAACAAAATACACCCAACACCCCTACACAGAATCAGTGAGACAAACGTGGTCAAGCAAGGAATGTGTGCAGAGATAGTTAAGTTCACTAGCCATTAGATTGTGTCCTCATACTAGAAATTATAAGTGCTTTATAGCACACTTGTTGCCATCTTCAAGCTTCACTAGCTATATCGAATGAGGAGGCTTAATTTGCCAACTATAGGGCAACCAAACGTAGGTAGTTAAGAGGAACGCACCACATGTCAATGTTGTCCGAGTAGTCGATAGAGCCCAGTAGCACATCCGGAGGTCTGTACCTGTAAAAATAGAAATAGAATGTAAAAAAATAGACATTTTGCGATTTTTTGTGATAAAAACAAAAATACATACACAACGTTGACACCAAATTATTGTAAAACTTGTTAGCCCCTATTAAGGTTTTTTTTGTTGTGCCTCAAAATAGATGTAAGCATGTCGGTGGTGACAGCTAGACCTTCCCAAGAGTACCAGTACTGTCAGTCTATTGAAGATGAGCAACTCACCATAATGTGAC
>VSKX01024267.1_pt1 | contig 14034 bp, 10 predicted proteins | sample 4799481 | NCBI WGS metagenome assembly VSKX01 (sample SAMN12179537, study PRJNA552185) | sponge metagenome | biome: deep-sea hydrothermal plumes; feature: spots directly above weak diffusing fluid; material: sea water; isolation source: sponge from the Swan site of a hydrothermal vent ...
AGATGTATACGTTTAGTTTTACTAGTCATTGGAATTCGTTGAATCTGAACGAAATGAAACCACGCCCATATACAATGTTCCTTTTCGATAACCGTTATATCAGAGAAAAATCGGCCTGGGGACGAGGCTACACCAACTGTAGACCAACCACCAAATATCCGTTCACTTTTTGCTGCACCTATTTTTAGATCCGAAAAGCAGACCAATGAGGGTGAACTGTGTCAATTCAATGGGTGTATTTGTTTATTTATAATTGTATCAATATTGAACCTACACTCTCCCTAACTGTATTGTACCCACCTACAGCTGTACGTGTCCTCAATTCATTGTTGTCTAACAATCATTAGCTACATTGTGACCAAAAGGAATAATCAATTATGCAGACCAGCATATACAAAGTTCGATCTGCTATGCGTATAACACTGTTAACCAAAGGGAGTCTACGAAATGCTATGTGTATAACGCTGTTATAACCAGGGAGTCTACGAACATTAACATTAAAAGAATAATAATTAGCATAGTGTTTCTTTCAACATGGAATACACAGTATACAAATGTATGCCCCCAGCCCTAACAACCACTCACTTACTGGTAAGGGTTAGCAGAGGATGATGGAAAACTTGGTTCTCTTTATTTGTCTCTTTACTTGCATTGCACGAATGGTAGGGATACATCTGAGAGAGCACAACAATGACATCTTTATACTGGCCATTTATCATATCGTAGGCACGCTAGAAATGCTAATTCTTTTGTAGTGAATGAATGCATTGTGAGCCTTTTGTCAGTTATTTTCAGCTCCTAAGAAACGTCAGTGTGATAACAAACACACAATCCCACTGTGCTACCCACAGTCTCCATGGCTGCTGGGATACAGATAGAAATGTATACAAGGGCTGCCAAAAATGGTCAATGCTCTCTCTCTCTCACAGAGGGGGCTGAATGCCATTCACTACCCGGCCCGGGTACCCGGTTTGATCAGTAATTAAAAAATGAGGTTGTGAAGAGTCGAGACCTACTTTCATCTAGTGTTACTGTACTGATTCAAGTGTAGTTCAGTGTAGCCCACAATACATGCAAACTACTGATGCGACATGGTCGCAACGCTGTCGCAAGAATAGGATTCAAGTCTATTCGTAAAGTTGCGCGACAACCCCCCACAGAGCGACACGTTTGCATGTATATTGTGAACCCTAACAGCATGTACAGCATGCATCCACCGTAGTATGTACAGCATGCAGTAACTGTAGCTCAGTAGCAAAAAAACAAATCAGTATGTGAGGATGGTAGTGTTGGGAATGTGACCATAGCCATAGATCATTTACTTCAATACACACAACACTTTTTTACACTCACTCCACATCATGAGACTAGAACCTGGCACAGGACAACAAGCACTGGCTCTGCAGTGCAGTGAGCTAGTGCAGCAGCATGCAGTTGGTGTCACTACCAAAATTTCCAAGCCTCCACAGCCACCAAGCTAATTGCGGGGGAGGCTGTGCAGCTGTGAGTGTTACAACCTAACCCACGCGGAATTGCGGGGGTGGCGGGCACACTAGAAAACATGGCCAATCATTTCCCCAAGCACAAGAGGGGATACTGTAAGTCAGTATGTGTGTGTAGTGTGCTTTTTTACTCATCCTGATAGATGAGAAGAGCTCCCAGCTATCCTCAGTGCTACAGAACCTGCGTAGCTACCAACTGGCCAGTGGAGAGATCAGTTCCTCCAAACTGACACAGTCCAGAGAGAGATTTGGTGAGTCAGTTTAATTAAATAATACATTAGTTATCACCACTGTTGCTATATCAGGTGATGACGATGGACGTGTATATGCTGCCATTGTCAAGGATACGGTGGATACGTCGCTAGGAGGAGCCAGTTCATCGAAAAAACACCATAAAAAGCGGAAAAGAAGTAATTAAATATTAGCTACGCCTCGATAGATAATCAATACCCAGTAGTGCCCTTACTTAATATGGCATGGGTTTCGTAATGCTGTGTTGTTGCCCCCAGGAAGGAAGCGAAATGTTAGTCCAAGTCCCCCACCATGTAAAAAACCACCACCATCATCATCATCCTTATCCTCCTCTGCATTGAGCATGCTCAGTAACTACTCGGACTCTGAGGACAGTGACAAGCTCGAGGTGCCCTCTGCCATTAGAGACATGTTCACTGAAGACAAAGTAGAATGTCAAAACTGTCTGAAAAATAAATCAGATGATTACGAAATGAGTGATCAGCTCGGTTATTTTGATGGAGGGGGCTCATCAAGCGATGAAGAGTTTATTGGCAAGGCTCCACAGCAGCCGACACTTAGTGCACCCACTGTTCCACTCTCCTCTTATGTTTGCTGGAAATGCAGCAATGTAGGCCACCTCCCCAAGGACTGCACTGTTACTGTAGGGGGAGCTGCTCGCGGTTCAAAGACCAAGCTATCCTCAGAGCTGCAAACTCACTACAAACGATGTAACAAGATCAAGGCCAACAAGGACAGCAGATGTGCCGTATGTGGTATCCATAGCAATCTTGCTTCGTGCCTAGAATGTGGGTGAGTGGGTTGTTAGTTCTAGTTCGGGTCTAGTCATAACTGGAGACAATGAAAAACATAGTGTGGATGCCTAGTTATTGATTATCGGCCAATTTCATTGTGAAGATTATTATTGTGTTTTTGTTTGTGACAATGCAGTGTTGTTTTGTGTGATGGTTGTGGGCACTTGGCCTCTCATCTCTCAGAGCACTCAACACACACCACTCTCTACTCTCACAAGCTCAGGAGAATGGTAAGCTACAGCTACATGTATTAAGGCCAACACATACTATAGGCACTGCAACACACTATATTGGCTATACAGGTAAACCTCCGAACAAAGCCATATGTCCCTGTTGAGAGGCCAGAGCTTTGTGGGAGGTTCACCTTTTAAATGGCTATAACTTGAGTTTTGTTTGTTCAATTCCAATAATTTTATTTATGATTTTTTCAGAAAGCCCATTAAAAACTCTGTAAGATGATGCGTTTAGTTAAAAAAATAATTAAACGGCCTGATTTTGACAATTTCATCCACTTATAGTCCATGGTTTTTTTCAAAAATTGGCACAAAATTGGTGCCTAATGTGAACACATAGTTTTAAAGGCCTGTTAAAAAGCTATTGAATCCACAAATCATTTTCGAACTTCGTTATTCTTAACTCAAGTTATAGGGTTTCAAAGTTTATAGCTGTATTTTTCCTGCAGTTTATTGTAGAGAGGTATCGGACGTTTACCTGTACAGTATAATTTATAGTATGTGTTGCTTGATATTATGTTTATAGCAACATGTTTCCTAGTGTACATGTATGGGAGACGTTGCTTATTTTCGTTTTATTCAGCTCAAATGTTGCAAGGTGTCATGTGATGTGGTGAATATATACGAGTTGATCATGTGCTCTGTGTGCCTGAGTAAAGCATTCACTCAGCACTACTCTATGATATCAGCTACCTGGTGAGTCTACAGTAATTCCACACACTTATACATAGCCATTGTGTGTTTTGTGTTTTGCAGCTCACTTCGAGTTTTTTTTAGTACAAAACCAAATACGACATGTGGTCATGTTCCTAAGTACACAGCCTAAAGTCTATTCGTGTTCACTGTATCTTGGTTATCTTAGTCATACTTCATACTTTGATATTTCTGTAGGATAGCCAGTCAAAAGATCATATCAATGAATAATATAATGTGCATTTTACTTCCGGGGACCAGGTGAACGCGAATAGCAGTACACATTGTAGGACGTGTACTTGTTCTGTTGTTCACTACCACTTAGTATTGAGTAACTTATTAACAATCCTATGTAGCTATCTTTTTTAAGTTGAGCATTTAGTTGCTGTTGTCATTGTCCAGGTCTGCGTCTGGACTGAGAGCTATTCCTAACGCCCTCTGCTGCGAGGAGCACTATCTATGGTGAACAATACAGTTTTATATTGTGTAGTCATGAGTGTGATTGCTACAGGCATAGAATGAACTGTCCCAGTGCTGAAGAAGAGCATTTTGTGTCCGCACACTCACTGGAACAGCAAACTGGACCAAATGGACTTATTAGCGAATTCTTTTTGTGAGCACTCAAGTTCGAACTTTTAAAAAAATTGTGAAAAATGTGGTGATATATCTATTGTTTTTGATTATCCTCCCATGGACGAGGCCCTCTCTTGTTCTCCCAGTGCTCAATATCTAGCTTCTTGTTCAAGTCCTTATACTCTTGCTCTACATCAACTTTCTTCACTTTCTTCTGAAATTCTAGTGCTTCGTCAGCAGTTAGTGATCGATTCTTTTCTTCTCTCTTTTTGACATTGATGGCTGTGAACTCGCTCAATCCAAAGGATCCAATAACAAGTAGGCTCACAAATGGCAATCCAAACTTCAACGCTTTGCTCTTTCGTAGTGACTGATAAAAAGTTCTCATCTTCTTAATTCCCAACGACTTTTTTCAGGGTTAATTAATTAATTAACCACGTGGTCAGCAGCCCCTCCCCTCTTTTACTGCACCGTTACTACAGCAACTAGCTAGAGCAGCAAGCCGTGAATAAAGAACTAGAAAGCTAAAGAAAATGAACACAAACTTACCTTCTGTGTTAGAGAGAAATGTTATAGGCGAGCATCAAGTCACTCTGAGCCTGAGCATTCTGCAAGCCGTGGAAGCATGTAAGGATGGCTGGCTGGGAGCTTAGCAGCAGCTCAAACATGCATGCTAGATAATTATAGCTTGCTAGGGCCCAAGGCAGGTTATAAGGTGCATGCTAGGCTGTCTCTAGCCTAGAGTTCTAAGCACATTTTGTATTGACTCCGAAACAGTCAATTCACTCCCTATTGCAGTAGGATATTGTTCTTTCCTGACCAAATGCCAAACTAATAACGTATTTACTCTAGCTAATTCCCTCTATGCAGCTGAGAAGGACCTTGCATATCGTGAGACTGCGCGTGATGGTGAGAGAAAGCGCATCTATGAGTGCCCGATTCCCAACCACCACTTTCACTTGGAGTACCAACTGCTGCCAGGGAAGAATGCACAAGTGTTTAAAACTGATGTCATGACGTTTGGTAACGTGGTGGCTAAGGTGTACACTGACAAGGACAATCGAGTGGTGCAGTGCTGGACAGAGGAGGAAGGGGACACCAAACTAAACCATTACGGTTGGAGACACAAGTGAGGAAAACAGTTTTGTATGAAGCAATATTAGATTGACTCAGAATAACTTATAGCTTCGTAGCTACCTATGTAAATAATTAAGCAGCTATGCAAGAGTTGTATAGGTCCCTCAGAGTATACTTAAAAGCCTGGTTTACAATACAACATGGAAGTTCTGTTTGTGCATAACTGATGCTACTGACGCTACATAAAATGTCAGCTTGTAGTAATGGCCAAACAAGACTAAAAAAGAAGATCGATTCGAGATGACTTGTCCAAATTGATCAAAAGCATGCCATGACAAGCATACCATACATATTAACTTTCTAGTTAAACTTTGTATGTAGCTAGAGCGAGCAATAGGGATAGCAAACCAGTACATGTATGCTAAAGTCTATTTGCGTTCACCTGGTCCCCAGAAGTAAAATGTACACTATAATAAATTATTCATAAAACATAATGATCTTTTGACTGGCTAATCCTACAAAAAATTTTAAGCAGTAGTTGGACGTGAGGTTTAATTAGAAACAGAATGATACATTAAATACAGTGCAAAAAACGGAGGACCAGGGGAACGCGAATAGACTTGAGTCGTGTCATGATTTTGAAGGAAATCAATCTTGTTTCAGTCTACAAAATTGATATTGAAGAGTGTTTCTCCAGGCATGTGTTTAAAGTGAGCAAAGAGCAACTATTAGAGATGTATGATCACGTACTGGAGATCAGAATCTGGAACACAAAGTCTAAACTATCGGCCAGGGCCAAGTTCGACAGACCCAAGGCATTCAGGATCCCTGTACGCAATCACTCTACGAAACTGAAGGGAGAGCCCAGTAACGATTCTGACAACAAAGATGTCCCAGGAATTGCTAAACGCCAATCAAAGTTTGCGGTGGTGTCCCATGATAACATGCGAAGGACTCGTACCAATCGTCTCAGCAACTCTCTAATGCTCACACCCAGCCCCCTTAATCAGACCGTGTCGGAGACTGTTCAGATCAGCATACAGCATGATTACAGCTCTCAGTCCATAAGTAAGTGGTTCTAAAATTAATACTGATACCGTAATATAGCCGAAAATACTGAAGGTCATTATGCCTCGCATGTGCAAGTGAGGTACATACGGTCTGTTGGTTTGTGACTGTCTCAATCTCTGTTTATGTGTTCCAACTGTATCTGCTGCCCGGTGCGATCGCTACTAGGAGCTTTTAGGGATACAACAGCATGTTTTCTAACTTTTTGCAGGAGAAAGCTTCGTTCTCGAGTTATGCCAATTTTTTTACTCACCTTGAAGCCTCCTACAGCTGTTTTGCTGACTGCACGAAAAAATGAGATGACTATATTTAGCTCTATAAAACATAGCTATTAAAAATGAGAGTTATACTGCAAAGCTAACAGCCATCTTTGTAGCTTACTAAATTAATATAGAATGGTTAGCCACACCCACTCAGATACTTTTTCAACCATGGTGATTTATGGAATGCAGTCCAGCAGAGCAGAGAGAATCATATCTTGAGAACTTTGATCTTCGTGGCATTAGCTATTGTAAAACACATAATATTATATTTTGAGGCTGGAAATTTTTGCGGATTTTGGGAGGTTCCCAAAGTTAACTTCCGCTAAAATTTTACCAGAAGCAATAGCAAACTCGTGGCATTCGTGAAATTTACCTTCTTGAATACTTTTCGAACATAATCGCCGCGAAATAATATTATTTGTTTTACGGTACTTTATGATTTTCTGCATTTTGATTGCTCGTTGCTCATGCATAATTTCAACAAGAATATGTGGCTATCATAATTATTCAGTGTAACACTACAACAGGTTAGGCCAGGCAAAGTACATGTAAATTAATAGGTTCTCGTCAGCTTGTTTTTGACAAAGGATGCGGGCGGGCGGTTATTTTTCTATCATGATCATTGCAAAAATCAGCAATAGAACAAAAACATCACGAAAGTATCTTAGAAAAATCACGAAAATATGTCAATAGAAGCTCGCGTAATTCAAAAATGACCTTTGAAGCAATACAGCATGCATTTAAGATCGTCTTGTACAGCATTGTGTTTCTGCACTGCGAGGCATTTGCACCACCGGTGCTTTTGTCAGTGTGGCAAGTAGATCAATATTGACAGTTTTAAATCTGACAGTTTTAAATTTGACGGCCCTTGCTTCTACTCTTGATTTGTTTGATGGGTGCACAAGAAAAAAGTAGTAGCATGCATGCTTGAGACAATGGGCTCCATACTAGTGTGTATAAGTATGACTGGCTGTTGTTCTCTCCCTCCCTTCCTCAGCTTCCCCTCGTCGTAGCTCTACGGTGCCCGACGGTCATATACAGGAGGAGGATAAAGCTTCCTTGGACCAATTCAGGACAATGACAGAGGGTGGTGAAGTCAGCCAGTCAGTGTCGGGCACCTCAGCCAACCAGTTAGTTCCTGTCAGCTCCAGTGTGGCTCAATCAGTGTCCCTGGAGAGTACAGACAGTCAGTCTAGCAGGCAACTACAAGGTACGTAAGCGCGCATTCTCTAAGCACAATGTAAAAACACAGCTTAGCTTAGCAGAAATTTATAGCTACAGTGTAGTGCGTTTTTTTTTTAAGTACAGAGCATAATTATAACTCTCTTTCTCTCTCTGTGCACATGTTTAAATTGTGTGTGTGTGTGTGTATATGCAGCACTTGCGGCCGCTTCTCGTAAGAGACAGAATAGACTTGCGGCTGAGGCTGCTGAGGAAGCGAGGATAGATAGAGAGGGCATTGCAGTGCTTAGAATCAACCTCAGAGAGTTATTTGGCAAGTGTGGCTGCACTGGTGCATGGCTTGACTACCCAGTGAAAGATCTGAAGCTGTTTGAAGTCACTGCGTCAGTTTCAGACACCTTGCTCACTGAAAAACTGTCCAAGGAGCTCAATCCTATGATGATCACTGTTGCTAAAGCTACTGGCCTACCTTCCACACCACTCACATACAATCAACTTCAGGAAAGGTGCATTCTAAATAGTATGCGTAGATTTGTGTTTTGACAATGGGTATAGCCTTGCATGTTTTAAAAGTTTTTTTGAAAAACAGCTCAATTTCGCCAATGTCAGAATTTAGCCATCTCAAAACATAGATTACAGTACACCGTTAGAAAGGCCTTACAAAGAACCATTGAATGGTCCATTTAGTTTTGAAATTGGTCACTTTTAACTCAAGTTATTAACAGTCAAAGAATTAGCAATTTTGGGGCCTTTCTTTGACTTTCTATAGCTAGAGTTTACGCAATTAAAATTCACCTTTAGCACACCATGTAGTAGCTCTTTGAGAGCTCTAGATCGTGTTTTGATAAAATTTCACATGCAGTATAAGTAATAATTATTTATGCTTAAAAAACTTTTATTGCTTGTTACTTACCTACAGATGTGACCAATCATTTGTGCGCTACCAGTTCCATGACCAGCCCCCCTACGATACTGTAGGAGTGGTCCAAGCCGAAGAGGCACTGTGGAATGACACACATGTCATACTACTAGGTACAGTGGACCGGCAGCTCCTCGTAGAGTACCTGAGAGGACCATCATTAGTGCTGGAGCTCCATGATCGTGCCAGACGACCCGAGGACTGTACAGTACCTACCTTGTTTGGGGAGGAGACCAGGGATGATGTACTTGGCACTCATGCCTTCACTGCAGGTAATGTACGTAGTATGTTAAAGTTAGCTTGTGCATCTAATGACACTTACCACATCGACTATATACTATGTCTCAATCGCTTCAGAGGAGGTTGCACAATGATCACGTGCTACGATGGCAGCATTAGAAAATACTCTACCTGGCTCTACCTGCTAGAAGTACCAGCTCTCTAACCTTTTCAACATGCAAGCATGCATTCTAGCAGAAGCTTACGTTGCTGACTCCTTATAGCTATAGGCCTAAAAAGATAGTCTCTACTGGAGAGACTTTGAGTTATGTAAACAAATACAGTTCAAGGTTCAATAATGTGTTAATTAAAAATCGTGACCAACCTCCTCTGGTCTCGCTTCTTATTATTTGTCTCGTTTAAACTTAGCCTCCTCCACAGGCCTCTAAAGAAAAGAAGAGGCCTGCTACTAGATTAAGTTGCACCGTGCATACGCAGTGTTTGTTTTTGCAAACTTCTTCCGTAAAATACACAGTAAATTTTTTTAGTATACAAAAAATAAACGACGCAAAATTACAAGGTATTACCACGTAATTCGCATCATTATCACCCATGTGGTAGCACAAGAAAACATAAAACGGACAATGTGGTTGCATAATACTGTACGTCGTGCGGAACTGTTATGTAATAAAGCCTACATGCGGGGATTGCAGGCACTTTTTCTGTCCCTGTATAAATATTTGTTTTGCATGCTGTAGGTGTGTCCCACAGCAGTCCTGCTGCTGCACTGCACAGAGACAGGCCATGGAGTCCCTACGGTGTGGCCAAACTGGACCTGAGCGGGTTATTACGAGGACAGAGGATGTTGGAGTTCAATATACCGGTTACCAACGGACCTAGATGCCCCTCAGACCAACATCAAACCTCCATCGATAACCACTTGCCACCCGGGGACTATATAAGCTCACAATGTCACCTCAAGGTGCTTGTTGAAGTTACTCACCCTCTGTGTTATAGCTCAGTACCAGCTGGTGTGATTCAAAAGAGCTCACCTTCAACCAAAACATCACCTGAACGTACTTACGAATTGAATAAATGCACAGACAAATCAACTCCTGAACACTTAAGTACTGATCGACGCACTGTGAGGACAAAAAGTATTTCTACTCGAAAAAGCAAAATAATTGAAAGCAAAGCCACAGTCGAATCCCTCAAGATGACACCCGAACATCCAGCTCCGGTCAAACCTGACCTGTGTCCTTTCAATCGAGTCATATTCATCATTTCCTCAACTGGAAGAGGGATTGTGGAGCAACTGGTGTCAAACGTAAACTGTGTAAATGCAAGTGAACTGAGTCTAGAGGAGCTATCAGAGGAGGTGTTACCAGCTGCCCTGTCCACGTACAAACTGACCAAGGAGCAGATGAGCAGCGGAGAGTGTGATGTCATCACCGGGTTTCAACTAGAGGATGGAGAGTGTCACGTGATCGTACTGGAGGGACTCAAGAGGCATGGGTTGAAGAGGATCTGGGAGCAGTCACCACATCACAGTACTGCTGGTGAGTTTGTTTTTGTACAGTATCTTGATATTGCATTCTTTTTTATTACAACGTTTTTGTTGGTAAAACAAAGTGTGTTGTTGTGGTTGCTTTCAGGCGATTAGTTAACAAATTTTTTTAGTGGCCACAAACCTTAGTTTTAGTAATAATTATCACCCACTACACAGACAAAGACATTGTGAAGGTTCACTATAACTCTGAGTTTGAGTTTTCCCAGCGATTGTATGCTATGCTGGATGTGGACGTACCAAGGATCCAACTCTATCGACCTCTGAGCAGTCTAACCAGACATTCGCTACTCTATATCAAAGATACCATCCCAGACAAGTGCTTTAGGTGGGTTTACTGCACTGTATGTGTGCTGTTATCTCGCCACAAGCAGCTGGTCAGCAGCTCTCAGTGGTACAGTTTAATTAATGGGCTGAGGTCACTCTCTATTATGATGATCTGATAGCACTATGAGCTCTGCTACCCTAATTTCCCAGTCCTCTCTTCCTAAACACCTTTGTGTTTGTTTACTACCCCTTATAACCTTTGTCCTGTGTGCATGTGAGGTAATGTGTGTGTGTGTGTGCATGTGTGTGTATACTTGTGTGTGTACGCGTGCATGTATGATACCAGGAGTACATGATACATACGACTAATAGTATGTGTGTGCATGTGTGTGTTGTCCCCAGGGCTCTGATGGTCCTCAATGAGTTGAGTAGTGTAAGGGAGATGAGTGATGTGACTAGGAACAACCTCTTTCCCTCTGCTGAAGAAGTCACTGCCCTCAGTGTACAGTTTGCCCTGCCAGCTACTGCCAGCCTCACAAGCAACAACGGTATGCTCTTTTCGCAAAAGCCATTATGGTTTAGGTCCTAAACAAATTCAATATTGCTGCTATAATCGGTGTGAGTATGGCTTCATCATAACCTCCAATTCACATGTGCATTGCATGGGTGTACCTCCTGGGTGCACTGTGTAAATTATGGCTGTTGGGATGTTATCTCTGTTATCTGTCCCATTGTTCCCACAGGAAATGCTCCAGTAGATCCTCACACGGAGTCTGATAATGCTCAGCCCTGCCCCTCTTCTCGCGAATGGGAGCCTCTGGAGCTGACCAACCCACATTATGAGAGACACCTTATCAAGAGGCGCACACTCCCTGCACCAGACTATATTGCAGCCAATAAGGTGGGTAATGGCTAGTAAGGTAATGCTCTCTCTGAACTCCTACTTTGTGTGCCTTCACTGGTATGTGGTTGGTGGAGAATTGAGTCATACTACTACACTTTTTAATTTGCTGGCTAGACTATGTAACATTTGTTGTCTTGTCCAAAACCACTGTTACATGACCCCAAGAAAACAGTTTACCCGCAGGTTTACCCACATACTAGCTGCTACAGCAGTGTTCATGGCAAAACGCTGCTTATTTTTCTCTCCAGGTCCATGTTCACACTCTCTCTGAGGCTTCCGGTTCGAGGAAGTTGTGTCGTCCCTTTAGACAGCGTTCTCTGAGTGAGACCACTCCGGTGCACAACTACAGCTCTCACACATATAACTCGGTACAGCTGGCCAAAGCCAAGCTGAGGGAGAGGCTTTCTACCGACCCACACCATAGATACACGTACAGTCAGCACTACCACTCAAGGACTGTGGTACCTGTGGACATAGAAGCTGAAAAGAAACTGCAGATGTACGCTTAGCCTATTTGTTTGTGTACTGTACACGGGTGATTGGTAATTGTAACTACATGTTACTGCAAGTGAATGTGCAGTGCAGTCCCTACGTATGTACACTATACAATTATATTGCTCATAATTATTTGTGACCATTTCTAAGCCTAGCCACCCACTCACTATATTCACCACAAAATGCCTTTGACATGGTTTCCTTTGAATGATTTCACTGAGCATTGATTGTGTAAACCCAAACACAGTTTGTATGGGGGTGCTGACTTGGCCTGCTAGGTATGATAATAGCTCCCTGACCTGTAAGATTCTTAAGTATGATTTCTCACACTCTCTAATTGCAGCTCTGATGCCTCTGGACGGTGGCGAACTAGCGAAGGTTTTGTGTACCCTGGAGTGGCTAGTGCTAGAAGCTGCAATGCACACTCTAAAATGCTCCATCCCAGTAGACTGGAGAGCCTCGGTGAGGTCAGTATTATCAAACACATGGGTCCTGCATCACCATTGTTTCCTGTACCTACTGGGTCTCATCATGAATAATGACCAAATGGTTGATTTAGATGATGGATAAACAAATAATGGGTCCTGTTTGTTTGTATAGGGAATTCTTGCTTACCCAGACTCTGCCTGAGGCAAACAAGAAGTGCCATGTTTGGCAGTTCTTTAGTATTGCCTAATTACTAAGGAATTCTTAACTGATGTCTTTTTTGGACTGAGTAAACAGATTTACTATGAGAATGTCTGCACATCAATTAGTGTTTGCATTGAGTGACATCACAGCTGTAGAGTGACCTTGGGCCCACAGTGGCCATCCAAAACCTTGGCTGCTGATGGGCCATTCATTGATAAATACACACCTCTTCTTTCTGCAGCCCTTTAAAGACAACCAGCTCCATGCCAACACATTAAAGCCAACTGTGGAAAGGTGACTAATTTTCTCTATAGCACGCATATGTACGTTAATAGCTGCTGTACATTTTTGCCAAATTGGTCCTTGTCATCTTGTTTATACTTTTGGGTAATTAGCACTTCAGTTTACATTATGCCTTCTTTAAAGTTAAAGTAGGGGTAACTGACTGGTGCATGCCCTGTTCTAGTTCAAATGCTCTCTGAGGTTTATACGTGTAATTAAATTAAAGAGAGCCTGTCAGGGTGATCACCTTGTATCCTAGCTATTCTAGATCAAAGTTGGAAGGCTTAATCTAATAATAATAACACTTGTATAGGCTCCACTTCAGCTGGGAGAACAGGAGTGTCGACTTTGAGCTACGGCAGAGGCCACCGACTCTGTTTGGACCCCCTCTACTGGGACAAGTTCATCTAGCGGGCGAGAGCAGGGCTAGGGAAGTGCAGGAGACAGTAGAGACTGAGCAATCGCAGTGGATCAGCAAACTGGTTGTCGACAACCCCCGGATGCAGCTACACAGGTGTGTGTGTGTGTGTGTGCTGGACACACACCCTTGTATTCACAGTCATTCACTGTTTTAGCTGAAGTGAATACTATCAGCAAACTCTATGTAATTGTATTGACACAGTGGTGAAATATCTGTCTCATTAACTACAGGCGTGGAATAAAAACTGAACTGAATGACTCTGGACCCAAGGCTAGCACACAGCTGGACAAACTGACCGGGCTCCTCAAAGACTTTCCTCAGAAGCTCAGTTTGAAGCAAACTGGACTGACAGTACACGACATGCCTGCATTGGACGTTGTACACAATCACAGACTAAACTCCAGCAATGGTGACGAGGCTAACGAGCTTCGTAAGAGAGGCTGTGTACCAGGGATTGAACCTCGCAGGAGTCTAAAACTAGACAGCAATGTGGTGCCTTTATGCAAGTGTCCCGCTAAGCCAAGCAAGGGAATGCTAAAACATCCACAAGACTTCAGGTGCAGTCTCATTATTATGCCTCGGTGCGCATGCGCAAGCGAGGTATACGGTAGTGTGTTTGTGTGTGTGTGTGTGTGTGTGTGTGTGTGTGTGTGTGTGTGTGTGTGTGTGTGTGTGTGTCTGTGTAGACTGTTA
>VSKX01054124.1_pt1 | contig 13994 bp, 12 predicted proteins | sample 4799481 | NCBI WGS metagenome assembly VSKX01 (sample SAMN12179537, study PRJNA552185) | sponge metagenome | biome: deep-sea hydrothermal plumes; feature: spots directly above weak diffusing fluid; material: sea water; isolation source: sponge from the Swan site of a hydrothermal vent ...
CGCTAACGGGAGCGCTATCGCTCGATACCTACGTACGTGAAAACGGTGGACCGACAACGGTTACTTTTAGTGATGACGGATCAAAACTAGCTGTATCAACATGGGGCGTAGCGCATTTTGCTACAGCGACTCCATCAACTGTTGAACAGCACCCTAGCCGTGTCTATGTATATAATTTTGATAATAGTGGAGAAATCGGACCTGAGCGTCACTTCGAACAAGTTGGAATTGCAGGAACCATTGGTATCAATTGGGCACCTAAAAGTAATACCATTATCCATGCCAGTAATTTTAACTTAACGAGTGAATTAAATGTAGATCATGGATTAACTCAGCTGATTGACAGCGGTACCACAGTAACATTGGACACTCACTTCACGACAGGGCCCAAAGACAAAGCTGATGAAGCATGTTGGACGTTACTGAACCCAGATGGAACACGATTGTATGTATCAAGTTTCGGTGCCAACACCATTACACCATTCACAATTAATAAAGCCGATGGCAAAATAGATAAATCACTGCCATTTATAGCTCGCCTCAATGATGATGCTAATAGTGCTCCGCCGGGAGACACTAAAGACATGTATATCACGCCAGATAATAAATACATGTATAACATCGGTGCATTTCAATCTTATTCGATGAATACCTTTGAAATTACAGAGGCTGGTTTGAAATACAAAGATCAGTATGAGTTTAAAGCCACAAAACTAGCAAATAACGTAGCAGGCAGCTTTAACTTCTTTGGCCTTACAGGTTTTGACATTGCAAAATAAAGTTCACCGATAGACCCTTCTGCCAGAGCCTCGTCTCTGGCTTTTTTGTTTTAGATCATTATTTGCACCGCTAAAAAAAATAGTTTGAATGAAAACCTTCAACTCGCCTTTCTCTACTACTAAGATTATCTCAAAACGATCACAGGATGATAATGAGAAACATGATATTCAAATGGCTATTCATCTGCGGATGTTTAATGACTTCGCTGATTACTGCAGCCCAGAGCCAATCTCAAACCGAAAATAGCGTATTGTCTATTGGTGATGTTGCCCCTCACTTTGTTATGCAACGTCTTGACGGAAGCCCATTTACGCTAGCGGATTACAAAGGAAAAAAACCGGTATATCTTATTTTTTGGAATACGTGGTGCGGCTATTGTATAAAGAAAATTCCTAAAATTAATGCCATCGCAAGGCAATATCGACAAGACATCGAAATATTAGCCATCAATACCTCATGGAGCGATAACCTTGTCGCCATTGGCGAATTTCAAGCTGAGTATCAAACCGATTATCCTATGGCATTTGATAATGATGCGGTCGTGACAAAAAACTACGATGTGTGGGGCGCACCGACTGAATTTATCATCGATATTAATGGCATCATTGTGCACCGCGATAATATTCCTACCGAGTTTGATGCGCATATTGCCCACTGGCAAAAACAATCGTGCCAACAAGGAGTGTGCTAATGAGCTTGTTTCATTTTAAAGTTAAATCAGCTGAGACCGAATGTGTCACGCCACTGTTTGCACAAGGGTTGAGTCGCCGCCAGTTTATGCAAAGCACGTCAGCGTTAACGCTGTTAACCAGTGCAGGGTTATCAAAGCCGTCCTTTGCCAAAGAGTCTAGTAACAGCTCAGAAATTGAATTGCTGGCGAACAATTTTAAAGCAGCCAAAGCTTCCTTTACCGCTGAGCAAACAACAGTAATCAAACAAGTGCAATTGCTGTTGTTTCCAGATGATGGAAACGGCCCTTCAGCGATAGATTTAGGCGCTTTTAATTATTTAGAGTGGGCACTTGCTGAGCCAAGTAACCAAGACGACGGTGATAAAGCCTTTATTATAACGGGGCTTGGTTGGCTGGATGATTCTGCAAACAAACATTACCAAAGTAAATTTATATCTCTGCCAACTCAAGATCAACAAGCGTTGCTCGAACGAGTGAACCGCAGTCAGTCAGGTGAAAACTGGTTGTCACTGTTGCTTTATTACTTGCTGGAATCGGTGACGTTAGATCCCTTATATGGTGGTAATCATAACGGTGTTGGCTGGCAGTGGATTGAGCATCAATCAGGTTTCCCTAAGCCAAATCAAGCCACGCATTATCAAGTATTTGAAGATGATTTTTTGCAGAAGAATAAGTCATGAGAGAAAAACTACAACAGGCTGTACGTCCCAAGCCCGATTATGATGTGTGCATTATTGGCAGCGGTGCTGGAGCAGGGCCCGTCGCGTTCGAACTCGTTAACGCTGGCTTTAATGTGGTGATGCTTGAAAAAGGCAAATGGTACGACGAACGTCATTTTAAAAAAGATGAACAACTCGGCCGCCACCAAATTTTTAAGTCTCAATTCAATAAAGAGCGTCATGTGTTAAAAGAGCCTGACGGCGAAGGCGGATGGAGCCAAGATACCACTGGGCAATTTTGGGGCGGCAATGTGGTCGGTGGTGCCAGCAACTTTATGAGCGCGTATTTTCACCGCTTAAAGCCGACAGACTTTCGTTTGCTATCAACTTATGGCGAAATAGAAGGCGCGACGGTCGCCGACTGGCCAATCAGTTATCAACAACTCGAACCGTATTACGATAAAGTCGAAAAGATCATTGGTGTGTCAGGCAATGCACTCAAACACAAATTTTTAGAGCCACGCTCAAGCGATAACTACCCAATGCGACCTACAGCTGAGCATCCCGTTGCCAAGCTGTTTGATCAAGCTTGTAAAAAACTCAAGTTTACGCCGTTGCCAATGGCCAGAGGCATTTTGTCGACGCCAATGAACGGGCGCAGTAGCTGTGAATATTCTGGTTACTGTGGCAGTTACGGTTGTCATTCAGGTGCGAAGGCCAGCTCAAGAGCAGCATTGCTCGACAGCATAAAAGATAAACCCAATTTCACTATATTGACGGAATCGAAAGCTTATCGGCTTGATTCGGATAAAACGGGTCAAGCGACATCAGCCGATTATTTCGATGCTAAAGGGCGCAGCAAGTCGATTACGGCAACTCGTTTTGTGGTGGCGTGTTATTCGATTGAAAGTGCGCGATTACTGTTAACCAGTGTTGGCGTGAAGCATCCCAAAGGATTGGGTAATAACTACAATCAAGTGGGTAAAAATCTCCATTGCTGTGCGGGTGGTACGGGACATGGCATTTTCAATCTCGCAGAACGTGATGACAAGTTTGCTCGAGCCATGAAAGTACGCGGACCGTTTTTCAATCGTTTTTTACAAGATTGGTATCAAATCGATGACAAAGCCGTATCGGCTAAACCTATGAAAGGCGGCACGCTTGATTTTGTATTTGACCCACCATCACCAACCTCAGGCATCAGCGGGTTAAAATGGCAGTCCAACGGTGAATTATTGTGGGGCAGTCCGCTGAAACAAAAAATTAAGTCGCACTTTACTCAAAGCAAAGATTTTAAATTTGAAGTGTTTTGTGACTGGCTGACCAACGATGATTGTTACGTCAGCTTAGCGTTGGACGAAAAAGACGCATGGGGTATTCCTGTCGCTAAAGTAACTGCAGGGTTTCATCCTCATGATGTCAAAGTCGCACAGTATTTAGTGGATAAAGGCGTTGAAGTCATGAAAGCCATGGGCGCGGATGAAGCTTATGGCAATGTATGGACAGCACCAACATCAAACTTAGTAGCAGGTGGTTGTCGCTTTGGTGATGATCCAAAAACGTCAGTGTTGAATGCGGATTGTCAGATACACGATTGCGACAATGTGTATGTCACTGATGGCAGTTTTATGCCCAATGGAGGAAGCGTGACACCAACGATGACGATTTATGCGAATGCATTTCGGGTAGCGGATAAGATTAAAGCCAGCTTGGCTTGATTATGTTTTTGAATTTTATCGTAACTTGGTTTTCTAGTGATGCTCTTGCGGATGATGGTGATTATCTCATCACTAGACTTCAAGACTCGTTGGAAAGTGACTAACAACCGGTACTTACGACTTGATAGGTAGGCTCAAAATTAGGGTCGCTGCTGTCACATCGCGTAGGAATAGTTTCGCCCATAGACTGACGGTACATGAAATAACACTGGCTGGATTTAATGTTTTTTTCAACAAAACCAATATACAGTTTATCGTAATCTATATTTTCAGTGAAGAGTTGTTCGTCTGAAAAATCAATACGTTTTACGATTTCATTGTCGTCTAAAAAGCCACACTTTAATAAAATTTCGAAGATGCCGTCACCATCCATATCAACTTCAGTTAAATCAGCGCGATTACGATTTTCTGCTGGACGAGAGCGGTAACTTGGTAATTTAGAAAGTATCTGAAGCTGATCATTGGCGGCTTTAACAGAAGCGCTGACTGTCATGAGTACTTTGACTTTAGCCTCACTCGATAAATTTATAAATCTCGGTGCAGCAACGGCTGCGAGCACACCAAGTATCACAAAGACAACAAGCAATTCCATTAATGTGAACCCAGTTTTACGACGCATCATAATCCTTCTTATATAAAAGCTCTATTCTGCATTTTATAAATCAAAGCAACAATATGTAAGTAGAGAATAATTAAAATTTAATCAGTTTTTATTTATCTTATGCCAATTTATTGTGCATTGAGTAGGGTCATTTTTATATTGGTTTTTGATTACGGGAGTGCTGCTACGATAGTGCTACTATTCAATGAAGACGGTGGTCAGAGGTGAGTGATAATAGCCGACAGCCTTTCTTGTAAATGCGGTAAACACTGGAAGCGTTTCATCGAAAAGCGAGTGGTGGAAACTAAATTCATTCGTCAATTTTTGAGGGCATGAATTATTAGTCTACTATCTACTAATTGTTACGTGAAGGACTGCAAAATAAAATACTGAAAGCTGCTACAAGGCTATCTGAACATGTAACTCCACAAGCATCAAAACACGCGGTAGTTTGGCTACGACAATCACTGATTACTTTTAAATAAGATGAGTTATGAAATTTACTCATATCTTCAGTATGGTTCAGTAATGGCGTGGTTAAATCAGTATTATCTTGGGCAATTTGGCATGTATCATCTTCAGTCGACATAGTGTTCGGTGGGGTATTATCTCCTATGTCTTCTGAATTGCTATTATGTATGTTTTGGCCGCTTGAATGCAGTGATGTAGGTGCTTCTAGAGACATATATTACTCTATATAAATTGATTCAATTTCAATATATTGCAATCAATACGCTATAAATTCCAGTTAATAATCATTTATCTATCAGTACAATGCGCTTTGCTCAATCTTTATGAATCAGCATGTGGGCAGAAAGTTTACGACCTGAATATCAAGGCCATTAGATCAATATCTATTTTATCAAAAAATATCTTAGCTAGTGCGATAGGGTTTAGACATTGCAGGTTCTGTTTGTAGAGGATTTGGGCTAATGAATAACCTATCAAACAAGCTTAACTCTGAAATTTTATTATAAGCAGGTATGTGGAGATTTTGAGACGTCCTTTCTAATTTTCTATGAGCTGGAAGGGGCTTTTCAGGACTAACAGCACGCTCAACTGAAGTTTCTTGGGAGTAAATATCAACTTGTGGCGAGATTATAGTGGATAGCTCACAGACTCGAGTGAGTTTAAGATGGCCTTTATCAAGCAAATCGGCTCGAGTCTTTTGGTGTTGCTCTGATTTAGGAGATAATATCGCACGTTGTAATTGTTGATTATTTTGACTCTCTAAGAATGTAGATAGTACTCTTTGCTTGATACTTCCACTTGTTTTTTTATTCTTAAAATCAATTAATTCTTGTAGTTTGAAAATGGTTTCATGATCAGAGTTTTTTTTCGCATTTGGTGTTAAGCAATGGTGAACACCATTGCTGAAAAAAGTTAATAATTTCTTGCAGTTGTTGCATGATAGCCCGACAAAAGCATCTAACTTATCTTGTGTGAGAAGCGCTGTTATTCGATAAGTTCGCTCTCCTATTATTACTCTGTCATTGTTAAAAGCTGCGTCACTCGACATTTTTTCTTTGAATAGTTCAAGGATTTGTATCGGTAGAGAGGTGCTTGTGGTTGAAGACGCCATTTGCTTTCCTGATGACAGTAAAAGTGATTTGAATATTATCGGAGAACAAAAATATTCACTAATAACTGTTTCAAATAAGGTATAACTGGCTTTCGACATGAATGTTTCAGTTTTTAGAAATCACCATGATCGAGTATATTCGTTAGTTTTGATTATGGTAGAAATTGCTGAAGCGGTATACCAAAATATGCTCGCTGATCAAAAGCCGTGATTACGCCAAAAGCCATTCGATCAAGATTCATTTTATCAATGAAACGACTTAACTGTTTCGATAGGGTCTAGAGCTAGCAGGTGACGATTGTAGATGATTTTTGCTGCCGTAGGTTTATTAATATACCAAAACGGTGATTGAGGTTTAGATAACTCAGTAGGCACTGGAGGTTTTTTAGCATTGCTCTCTAATGTTTGAATACGCTCAGCTTTTGAAATATCAGCAACACACTCAGTCGAAGTGGTATGCGCATCGTTCTCGACTTTTACCCTAGTCACACTGGATGTCTTACTGGTGTATTTGTTTTCAGCACTCTGCTTGGCAAACATATCGGCTTGAGTCATTTTGTATTTTTCTGATTTAGGCGATGCTATCGCACGTTGTAATTGTCGATCATCTTGATCGTTTAGGAATGTTGATAACATTTCTTTTTTGACACTTTCCTGCTTCCACTGAAATTCCCCATCAATGAGATTTTGTAGTTCGAAAATGGTTTCATAGTCAGAGGTGTTTTTGGTTTTAGTTTTTGGACAGCCGTGAGGGCCAATATTGAAAAAGGTCATTAATTTTGCACATTGTCGGCATGATAATCCGACAAAAACATCAGACTTATCTAGTGTCATAAGTGCAGTTACTTTGTAAGTTTGCTTGGCTATTTTTACTCTCTCATTGTTAAAAATAACACCACTAGACATCTTGTCTCTGAACAAAGTAAAGATTGGTGTTGGTAACGAGCTTATTGTGGCCGAAGATGCCATTTATTTTCCAGCTTGAAATAAAGTGATTAAATACTACCTAAGTAGCAAAAGATTCACCAATAACCGTTTTAAATGAGATATAACAGGTTTCAGTCATATGCTTCAATGTTATTTGTGGTAAATATCATTCTGTTATGTTGCTTTTGTTCTTGGCTGAGAGTGATTTTACTTTGGGTGTTATTGGTGCCTAATAAGTATTCGTTAAGTGGCAATTAGTGTATCCTACGCGGCTTTTCATTGGTTGTGTTTTATACATTGGGGATTTCATGTTCATTGGGTTTGATTACGGTAGTGCTAATTGTTCTGTGGGAATAATGGCAGAAGATAAAGTGAAAATGTTGCCGTTGGCAGATGGCACCGATTACATGATGTCGACCTTGTACGCGATGGACAAAGCGTTGATTGCTGAAGCGGTATACAAAAATATGCCTGGCGAACAACAAAGTGATTACGCTAAAAAGCGTTCCGCGCAGTTAAGCCAAGCGCGTCAAGCACGCTATGAACTCGATTTACTGCCCAATGAGCCAGCGGTATTTATTGGTAAAGCCGCTTTTGACGCTTACATGGAAATGCCTGATGAAGGTTTTTATGTGCGTTCACCGAAGTCATTTTTAGGCGCGACAGGGCTACAGCAGTCACAAATGGCTTTGTTTGAAGACATTGTCACTTTAATGATGCAAGGCGTTAAACAAAAAGCTGAAATACAGTTAGGTGATAAAATTACCCATGCAGTTATAGGTCGTCCAGTAAACTTTCAAGCCATCGGCGGGGAAGAGAGCAACAAGCAAGCTGAATCGATTTTAAGCATCGCTGCCAAGCGAGCAGGCTTTGTCGATGTGGCCTTTTTGTTTGAACCGTTGGCCGCAGGCATGGATTTTGAAGCCACACTAACTAAAGAGCAAATGGTATTAGTCGTCGATGTTGGCGGTGGTACGACCGATTGCTCGATGGTGAGAATGAATCCTGACAGAATGGATCAACTGGATCGTAAAGCCGATTGTTTAGGCCACAGCGGTCAACGTGTTGGTGGTAATGATTTGGATATCGCCTTAGCCATGAACGGCTTTATGCCTGAATTTGGACTGGGCAGCAATTTAAAGACAGGCCGCCCGATGCCACAACAAGTGTTTTGGAATGCGGTGGCGGTGAATGACATTAACGCCCAACGTGAATTTGCTTCTTTAGCGACCAAAACGTTATTAGCCGAGCTTAAACACGATGCAGTAGCACCAAGCATGTTGTCTCGCTTGCAGACCGTGCAACAACAACAATTGAGCTATCAAATTGTTAAAACAGCCGAAACAACCAAAATTGCGTTGTCCGACCAACAGCAACTGAGCGTCAAGTTGCCATTTATTGATGCTCAACTCTCCATCGATTTAACGCAAGCCGATTTTAAGCAAGCCATTGAATTCCCTATCGCGAGAGTTGAAGCTTTGATGCGTCAAGCCATTGATGAAGCTGGCGAAATGCCTGAAGTGATTTATGTTACTGGTGGCACCGCACGCAGCCCAGCGATTTATGAAAAAATCAACCAAGTTTATCCAAGTGTTGAAGTTGTAGTTGGGGATCATTTTGGCTCAGTAACGGCCGGATTAGCAAGGTGGTCACAGCGGTTGTTTAGCGAACAAATTTAACGCAATATGGACGTTGATAACAGTGCCTTCATTGGTTATGGGTATGTACCCATAATCAACATTAGATTGGTATCGACAGCTCTATGGTTGAGTTTCAAAAAAGTGATTGAAGTGAAATGCTCTGAGCTATTTGTAATTCACCTAAGCTTTCTAAGGCCTTAACAAGCTGTTGATATAACTGTTGATATAACTGTTGATATAACTGTTGATATAACTGTTGAGGGTCCTTTGGATGTGGTGTGGTGTTTGCTGTTAACCATTTTTGTAACACGACCAAAAGTTGACCTTCAGAACTTGCTTGAAGATCGGAGCTAACAATTCTCAATATTAATTCGGACGTCATGCACAATGCTTTTGCGAGTTCCTTCCATTTACGAGCACATGATTTTAATTGATCGTGAATCTAGTGTGCATTTGGAACCCTATTTGATTTCGAAGCCTCATCTGTGCGATGTGTTGAGTGAACCCTTTCAGGGGATGAATCTGTGTCTGAGACATTCTTGCACGCTGTATGATCATTCAAGAAAAGATGTAGGCTGAGCACTTGCTCACAAGTACAACATAATGCTTTGAGTTTGAACTGTATGCCACTGGTTGGACATATGAATTTCTTGTCATCAAATAAAAATTCCCATGCGTTTTTGGTGATTTCATTGACTTTACTCGTAAGAGCTGTGGTTACACTTGTGGTTACTTCTTCGCTATCAGACGCGATTTTATTTTCAAGATCTTTGCAATGTTTGTGTTCAGGTAAATCAGAGTGAATTTTAACGATGTGTTTGCAAGTTAAGCACTCAAAATTCAAGCGATACACTCTATTATTAGAAGATTGAAACGTAATACAGGATTGATCCGATGTATCACCTTTCTGCAAGGCTACACGCACCGCTGAACGTAGGTTATTCATAAGAATGGATTCTGATTCTGATGGTTTGATACCTGAATAAGCCATAGACAACTACTCACAATGTTAAACTAACCATATTAGTTTAAGTTGCTTGAACGTTAACTGACTATATTTGTAACTCAATAGATACGAATCTTACTTCTATTGAAAACGGTATATGCCGTTAATCTTTGGCTAGTGCCGCTAAAAACTCATGCTTATCTTTGGGAGAAATCATAATGTGTTGGTGCTTGCCGTAACTTATCAGCAAACGGTCGAGTGACAGTGCTGGGCTCGATAATAGATTGCGCGTTTCTTTAATAGAGGTAATTGAGTCAATGCCTATATTCCATTTAAACATCGCGCTTTTTACTATCAAGCTATTCGAGTCAATATCGACATAGTAGCGTGTAGTTCGCAGTAACCAAATCGGAAATCCTGCACCAACAACGAAGGTAAATCCCGAAATTAAATAACTCATTGGCGCCGTTTTTTCAACAATGATCATCACAGCAGCAAATAAGCTCGCAGCTACTGCTAACAATACAATGATCAACAGCCAAGTATCTTTTTTAGAGTCAAAGACTTTCATTTCTCGCCCCTTTCATCGTAATTCGAATTCATCCGTTAGCTGGATACGTATGCTCGTCATCAATGAAGATGCATGAATCAAGCACTTTCATTGATTACGGCTATATACCGTATGTTATTTGAGCGCTATTAACAATTTTAATCACAAACAAGTAACTCTAGTGTTAATTTGACAGTGGTGTGTTTTTGACATGTTTAATGTGGTTGTCATAGTGACAATTGTATTTACTTGATCAAGGTCAATTACATTTAAAAACAGCTGGTTACAATGTTGGCACGGAAACCGCAATAGTCGCGGTAATCGCTTTTGAGAAAACTGTGACGCAAGGGGCTTGTATGAGCAAACAGAGACTTACCGCCATCGCATTACTTATAGTAATGGTGGCATCATTTACGGTACTACTCAGCTTGGGTAGTGAAATTTATCGAACCAAACCGCCGATTGCGACGGAGTACATCAGCACCAGTGGTGAAGTTGTATTCAATAGTAATGACGTTGAGCAAGGCCAACTTGTTTGGCGCTCAATGGGTGGACATCAATTAGGTTCAGTTTGGGGACACGGTTCATACGTGGCTCCAGATTGGACGGCTGACTGGCTTCATCGTGAAGCACAGGCTTGGTTAAACATTGTTGCCGAGGAACAATACGGTGTTGACTTTGCTCAGTTAGGTACGCAAAAACAAGCGGGCCTAGAACAAATTTTACGTGAAGATATTCGTAAGAATACCGTTACTGAAGATGCTAATGGTACAACTCGTGTGACTTTGTCTGAAACACGCGTAGCCGCTATCAAGGTCATTTCGGATCATTATCTTTCTTTGTTTGGCAGTGATCCTAAGCTAACGAGCTTACGTGAACAGTATGCAATGAAAGAAGGCACTGTGCCTGATCTAGCTCGCCGTGAACAGTTGAATGCTTTTTTGTTCTGGGGTGCTTGGGCGGCGATTACTGAACGTCCAAATGAAGATTACACATACACGAATAACTGGCCGTTTGATCCGCAGTTAGGTAATACTCCTACTTCAGACAATGTAGTTTGGTCAATCCTTAGTATCGTATTCTTGATTGCTGGTGTAGGTGCATTAATCTGGTATCACGCAAGCTGTAAGCACGATGCTTTGCCAGAACCTGCGAAACAAGACCCATTGTTTTTCACTAAGCCAACACCTTCACAAAAAGCCGTCGGTAAATACTTTGTTACTGCGATAGGTTTGTTCTTATTACAAATTTTACTCGGTGGTATAACGGCTCACTATGCGGTTGAAGGCCAAGACTTTTATGGCTTCCCATTATCTGAAATCTTACCCTATTCAGTCACTCGTACATGGCACACTCAGTTAGCTGTGTTCTGGATCGCGACGGCATGGTTAGGTACTGGTCTTTACATTGCTCCAGCATTATCAGGATATGAACCTAAATACCAACGCCTCGGTGTGAACGTACTGTGGGCTGCATTGGTTGTTATTGTATTAGGTTCAATGGCCGGTGAATGGATAGGCGTACAGCAGTACTTTGACCTAGACATGAACTTCTTATTTGGTCACCAAGGTTATGAATACATTGACTTAGGTCGTGTATGGCAAGTGTTGCTTCTTGTTGGCTTATTGATTTGGTTGGCTCTAGTGACTGCATCAATCCGTCCGGCATTAAGTGATAAAGGTGAAATGCGTCCAGTTATCTGGGTTCTGTATGCATCTTGTGTCGCTATCGGTCTGTTTTATGGCGCCGGCCTATTCATGGGCAAGCACAGTAACTTAGCGATTGCTGAATACTGGCGCTGGTGGGTGGTTCACTTGTGGGTAGAAGGTTTCTTCGAAACATTCGCAACCTCTGTGATTGCCTTAATGCTCGTTCGTCTTGGTCTTATCAGAGCTCGTAGTGCTAACGGTGCGGTATTGTTCGCAACGCTTATCTTCTTGACTGGTGGCTTGATTGGTACTCTGCATCACATTTACTTTACTGGTGCACCCACTTCAGTCATTGCATGGGGCGCAATGTTCTCAGCACTTGAAGTGGTTCCATTAGCATTAATTGGTTTCGAAGCAGTTGAAACTTATCGTTTACGTAAAGCAAGTCCTTGGATGCAACGTTATCACTGGGCGATCATGTTCTTCGTGGCAACCGCGTTCTGGAACTTAGTTGGCGCAGGCATGTTAGGTTTCCTCATTAACCCACCGATTTCACTGTATTTTGTACAGGGTCTGAACACTACTGCGACGCATGCTCACGCTGCATTCATGGGTGTGTACGGTATGTTAGGTATGGGTCTGATGTTATTCTGTCTACGTGGTCTAAGCGGTAAGATAGAATGGAATGAAAGCTTATTAAAAGGCGCTTTCTGGACACTCAATATCGGTCTTGCTGCCATGGTCTTCATGTCACTACTACCCGTTGGTCTAATCCAGTTCTTCGAAGTGATTGAAAACGGTTACTGGTATGCTCGCTCTCCAGCAGTGATCCATAGCTCAACGATTGAAAACTTGGTTTGGATGAGAATGTTCGGTGACGTTATCTTCGCGATAGGTGGATTGATGATGGGCATGTTCTTGTTTGATTTAATCAAGAAAGCCATTCAAGCTCCTAAAGCTGAACAAGCAAACGCATAAATCGCGTGATGCTTTCAATCGTACTGAGTCTTACGCTTAATTTTATACTCAGTACGGATTGAAGTTAGACAAATAGGAGTCCATTTGGGCTCCTTTTTTAATGTGGATCAAATTTTACAATTCTCATGAGTGTTAAAGTGACTTTTGTGTTAGTGACACTATTAATGCCGATACATCAGGAGAATTTGTTTATGTTCACTCAGTCTCATACCAATGAGGAAGCTACGATGGCACTTAGTCAATCTGATCTCACTCGAATTGCGTTGGACATTACCTCTGGGCTCGCCAATCGTGATCGTTTTTCACGTTTGCTGGATACCATCAGGCAAAATCTCCACTGCGATGCGGCGGCTCTATTGTCCTATCACGGACAATTTTTTACACCACTGGCTATAAATGGTTTGCATGATGACGTAATTGGACGTCGATTTGTGCTGGCTGAGCACCCTCGTTTAGAGGCGATAGCTCGGGCGGGTGATGTGGTTCGATTTCCAGCAGACAGTGATTTAGATGATCCTTATGACGGCTTGATCCCTAATCAAGGCGATGAACTTAAAGTCCATGCTTGTATTGGTCTGCCTTTATTCGCAAACGAACGTTTAATTGGTGCGGTAACCATTGATGGTTTTGATCCACAGCAATTCGATCAATTTAGTGACTTTGAATTACGCAGCCTAAGTGCGATTGCAGCCGTGTCACTTAACAATGCCTTGATGGTCGAACGTCTTGAGCAGCAAGCAGTTCAAGATAAAACCAGTCAAACAGCTAGTGAAGAACACGCAGAGCATAAATCCGATTCTGAAATGATCGGTCAGTCTCGGTTAATGACCAGCTTGAATCAAGAAATTGCAGTTGTTGCTAATAGCGAATTAAACGTATTGATTACTGGTGAAACCGGAACAGGTAAAGAGTTAGTTGCTCGCGCGGTACATAAAAATTCCCGTCGTGCTGACCAACCTCTGGTTTACTTGAATTGTGCCGCATTGCCAGAAAGTGTTGCTGAAAGTGAGTTATTTGGTCATGTTAAAGGCGCGTTTACAGGCGCTATTAGCCATCGCCGTGGCAAGTTCGAAATGGCCGATAACGGTACATTATTTCTTGATGAAATTGGTGAGTTACCGTTATCACTGCAAGCCAAATTACTGCGTGTATTACAATACGGTGATATTCAAAAAATTGGTGATGATCGCAGCCAACAAGTCGATGTGCGTATTATTGCCGCGACCAATAAAGAGCTTAAAACAGAAGTGATGGAAGGGCGTTTTCGCGCCGA